>WLWD01002520.1_pt1 | contig 74015 bp, 35 predicted proteins | sample 6712731 | NCBI WGS metagenome assembly WLWD01 (sample SAMN12718690, study PRJNA576275) | sponge metagenome | isolation source: marine sponge | host: Mycale hentscheli | place: New Zealand: South Island, Marlborough, Capsize Point | collected 2014-11-01
GTCACACTGGAGTCTACATCTAACAGAAAGCTATGTCACACTGGAGTCTACATGTAACAGCAAGCTATGTCACACTGGAGTCTACATCTAACAGCAAGCTATGTCACACTCGAGTCTACATCTAACAGCAAGCTATGTCACACTGGAGTCTACATCTAACAGCAAGCTATGTCACACTGGGGTCTACATCTAACAGCAAGCTATGTCACACTGGAGTCTACATCTAACAGCAAGCTATGTCACACTCGAGTCTACATCTAACAGCAAGCTATGTCACACTGGAGTCTACATCTAACAGCAAGCTATGTCACACTGGAGTCTACATCTAACAGCAAGCTATGTCACACTGGAGTCTACATCTAACAGCAAGCTATGTCACACTGGAGTCTACATCTAACAGCAAGCTATGTCACACTGGGGTCTACATCTAACAGCAAGCTATGTCACACTGGAGTCTACATCTAACAGCAAGCTATGTCACACTGGAGTCTACATGTAACAGCAAGCTATGTCACACTGGAGTCTACATCTAACAGCAAGCTATGTCACACTGGGATCTACATCTAACAGCAAGCTATGTCACACTCGAGTCTACATCTAACAGCAAGCTATGTCACACTGGAGTCTACATCTAACAGCAAGCTATGTCACACTCGAGTCTACATCTAACAGCAAGCTATGTCACACTGGAGTCTACATCTAACAGCAAGCTATGTCACACTGGGGTCTACATCTAACAGCAAGCTATGTCACACTGGAGTCTACATCTAACAGCAAGCTATGTCACACTGGAGTCTACATGTAACAGCAAGCTATGTCACACTGGAGTCTACATCTAACAGCAAGCTATGTCACACTGGGATCTACATCTAACAGCAAGCTATGTCACACTCGAGTCTACATCTAACAGCAAGCTATGTCACACTGGAGTCTACATCTAACAGCAAGCTATGTCACACTCGAGTCTACATCTAACAGCAAGCTATGTCACACTGGGGTCTACATCTAACAGCAAGCTATGTCACACTGGAGTCTACATCTAACAGCAAGCTATGTCACACTGGAGTCTACATCTAACAGCAAGCTATGTCACACTCGAGTCTACATCTAACAGCAAGCTATGTCACACTGGAGTCTACATCTAACAGCAAGCTATGTCACACTCGAGTCTACATCTAACAGCAAGCTATGTCACACTGGAGTCTACATCTATACTATTCTAACACTATGTTGATCAAGACAATAGTGTGTGCCATATATATTTCCAGGGATTTTTTAGCCTTTTAAGGGGCATTTTGCCCCCCCCCCCTGAAAATTAAAAAAAAAAATTCATCAATTCCATGGAAATTAGAAGCCCCCTGAAAGTTCCAAAATGTGATTTGACCCCTCTCAAATTTGGTTCTAAAAAATGCCCTGTATTTTTTTTTTTTTACTGTTCTGTTTTTACTGAAATACAATTGAATATCTTCAAACTTCTTGTGGTATTATGATTCAAACAGGCGAGAGTGTAACTTACCAATTAATTATATTCATAGTCCATTGTTTACAAATGCTAATTAATAGGAAAGGCAGTCCCGGTCATTTTCAGGTGCGAGCGAGTATAGCGAGTGTGACACTATCAAGGGTAACATAATTGGGGATAATTATTAATATGTTCGAACGTGTGTGTATATTTTTTACTTTGACCCTCGCTTTTTTTGGTTTTTGGTGGCTGACCCCGCCCCAAACTCCATCCCACAAATTTGCATAGTCCCACACTCAAACCCTTTTAGTACAATGTCAGCACCTTTGGTTCTAAAAATGTTAGAGTGTGAATGGAAATCTGCGTGAGGCTCCTAGTAGCATCCTTGCTACGCTCTGACACTACAGCCCAGAGCCTTTGAGTTTCTAAATCCTGCAGATTTCAAGGTACTGCACTCTAACTATTACTTGTGGAGAACACATGATTAATGCAAGCATGTACGATTAAAAGATTCACTGTCTTTAGCTATAGCTCGAAAATCGAAGACGCATCTAAGCAGCATATGTAACACACACATACACACACACAAGACAGCTATGAACAACAGTGTTAAGATAATGTACTACTGCCAACTGCCACTAATTCTAGAAAATTAACTCCAGAAAGTGTGTACGACCGTCCTCAGTAGCCCCCAGTAAGTGTTTTCTAAGTGCTGTAGGGCGTGATTCTAAGTGAATTAGATTCAAGCCACGGACCAATCAAATTGACATATTTATTCTGTTCTAATGTTTAATAGTACGGCGCGTAAGTTGCCCATTAAAAAAAAATCGCTGTTCAATTGAAATCGTACGGGGGAAAGTGAAATAGCACGTAACTAATAGAAATACCTCGGTAACTAAGTGGAAACTAAGTGAAATACCGTGGTAGCTAGGTGAAATAGTACAGGTAAGTGCGCATGTGTGCAGCGTTAACCTTAGAAACGTACAGTTCGAGTAGATTCTAGTTAGAGACAATGTCATTCTTTATCACAGAAGCTCTACCCGTAAGACGGAAAGTTTTTCAACAGATTAGGAGGAGTAGTAAGCTGAAAACAAAGTTCCAGCGGAAGCTAATCCTGAAATAGGAGATGGCGAGTGAATGATACAGTGTAGCTACAATTTAAAAAGCTGGCCTACTATTAGTGAGTGATAGCACGGATAACTTGTGCTATTAGGGATCAATAGCACGGTTACCCTTGCTATTACTCATACTAATATTTGGAATAACACTATATAACTTTTTGTAAGTCCCCAAAAGTTGCAGTGAGTGGTTACTATGTCCATATGCTGTGTTCTAGTAGTTCAAAGCCTTTTGTCAGGAACTACTGGTGATTTAGATTGTCAGAATTATTTTTTAATGTTTTAAATTACTTGTGCCCAATGACTCGCTTGCCATTTGTGTTGAAGCACATCACTAGTTTAATGAGATAACAAAACAGTATACATCTCCAGCTCAACAATGGGATATGAATGTCATTAATTAGCAATTGCGTGTGTTGTCCCTACCCCACCCAGCCCTTAATAATTAATAATAGAGACTGGATCAACTTGTTTTTTGTTGTTGTTTTTTGTTTTATGTTGTTGTTGTTTTTTGTATTGGTTTGTTTGTATTTTTGGTAATGGGGGAAGGTGGTTTTGCCTGAACATAAATTAGGTGCTGAGCTAAGTATTCATCTTTTGAATCCTTGACATGTAGCATTAGCTAGACTCACTCACTCACTTGGAATCTCTTGCCTGCCTGCAAGTGATAGTCCACAGCATTGGGTTGTCCATTCTGATCCACCCATGTAATAGCAACATCCGCTCCGTCCATACTGGTACGCATTGAAGAACCACTCAGACCGAATCCCAGATACTGGGGCGTGCTACAGTTGCATACATATAATCCCAGATACTGGGGCGTGCTACAGTTGCATACATATAATCCCAGATACTGGGGCGTGCTACAGTTGCATACATATGATATGCTATCACTTGCTTTACTTAGCACTATGTAAACATGACTCTTGTGAAATATTGTGATTCCCAAGCTATTAAAACATGGAACATACTGCTGGCCCTCAGGTTTACTTGTAAATTGTAACTATTCTTTAAAAAAAGTAAAAAAGAAAAAAAAGAATGAATTTATTTATTACACACTCTTTTCCATGACCACACCTTTTAAGAAATTCTATAGCATGGATTTCTATTCACACACCACTCCGTAAATAACACTATAATTGTTAATTGCATTTCAAATGATTCTTTGGCAAGGAAGTGAGTTATTGACAACATGTGCACTAACACATGTCCTTCAACCCACCGTGGATCTAGTGCCTGACAACCACACAATCGGAAATCTACACGGCCATTGGCCTCATCTAGAGTCCATGATGCCTGGAGGCTATCTCCCAGAGGAATACAGTTGTCCAGCGGAGCTAGTCCACCAATTGTTCCTCCACGAGGCTCCACCTAACGTCATTAAAATATATTTTAAAATTGAACTTTCGTATCTGTGGAGCCTTCCTATGACTTTAGAAAATGAGTGAACTAAAAAGATGTAATGACTTTAAAATGTTTTGTGAATTATATCAAAAACTTTTTTAATGCTAATAGCTACGCTAAAAATTACCAGGAATAGAAAATCTACGACATTATGAATGACTATATGTCACACACACATACACACACAAACACACACAAACTGCAAATTCTCTTTCAACCGCTAGTGGTTATGCGCACCTGGCAGAGCCAGGATGCCTGTGCACTAAGCAGGCACTGTGAGCCGTGCAAGAAAGGCTCCTGGAGCCAGGCTAGGAACTCGCAGGAGAACAGGCCTTTCCTCACAGCAAGTGGTGTGGGCACCCAAAGTCACTCACACCTGGACCATTGCTGTTTTTTGAGAAAAGGCCTTGAATTTGCGCCCCAGCAAATGCCAGGAACCCAATCACAGCTAGGTGGACTGGTGGGAGGACACACACACACACACACACGCACAACACACACACACACACATGCAGCTATGGCCAAATAGAAACAACTGATTCTGTTTCAATTTTGCACCAACATTCCTCCAATCCACTGCAAACATTTCAATACAGTTTTGCAAAGCTGTCATTATGTTCAAGAAGAGAGAGGGGGAGATGCCCCATTTTCTAAAAAATCTGAGTATATTCCATAGCAACCCTCAGCTTATTGAACGGTAACTTACAGCTAAGGAGCATGGATCTTGGCCACCCATAATCTATTCACACATAATAAACAACATTTATTCACACATAATAAACAACAGATTCTTTAAACAGTCAACATGTTTTCTACATCCCATTAACTGCAACCTGTCAACCATGCTGGCTGCAAGTAGGGAAAACAAGTCATGTTAGGTTGCTTGGTTACAAAGATACAACAAACAGATTTGTCCTAATCACTAGCCACTCACAAATAGGTCTCTGGATATCTCCAATACTGCAAAGAGAACTCCAACTTGTCTACACCAGATAGACAAATGACCAATGTCGCACATGTCATTCCCCGAGGGCAACTGAACTGGTAGACGCTCCACAGAAACTGCTTGATTGGGCACGAATCCACCTTCAAATCTGCACAATGACCACCCACAAGTTATTACCACTCTTCCTTGTACATACTACTTTATATCTTATCAGCAGAACCCACTGTTCAAAAACCTCTTGAATAAAAGGCTATTTACAACTCTACATTTCCCAACATTGATGAGGACCTCACTACCTGACTTATCACATGCATGCCTTTATCTCTCCCTTTAATGAGGAATGTAGCATGATAATATTGTAGTGTTGATTAATGCTGTATAAAATGGTAAGGTAGTTTGATAGCAAGCTTTAAATATTGAGTGCAATAATGTAAGTACAGAACATTATTTACGTGGAGAGTGGTCCAGTGATAGGGAGTAAAAATCCTCCTCCATTGGCATTCACAGTTACTCCAGGAGCATACGCATACACGAATGTATCTAATACATTATAAATAATGTTATTCATGCACATTGGACAAGTAAAGCAACAAGCAAAAAAAAAAAAAAAAAACGACGAGAAAGATAAAATATTTAAAAAAAGGGAAAAAAAAGAAAAAAAAAGAAAAGAAACCGTGTAAGCTAGTCTGACCTGGGGCCTGGCCATTGAAGTTGAAATTCTCCAAGACAAAGCTGGTTCTGCCAGTGATCCTCACAAATCCAGTGACATCATGGATGCCACTCAGATAACCAGCTATCACTGTACCTCTCTGTGTAGAGAACATACATTATGAAGAGTTCTTCATGGCATGGACTATTGTACTTACATTGACTGAACAGTCTGTACTGTTGTCCTAAATAAACAACAACAACAACAACTTCACATGAATTCTAGTCAATATAAATACATATATAAACAATATATACATATAATATATATTGCACATAATTTCCGCGAGCGAGACACTTACAGGGGTAACACAATTGAAAATCGGGGATGTTTGTACGTTTATATATATGTTTGGACGTACGTATGTCATTTTGTACTTTGACCTTATCGTATTTTTGTGTTAGCTCGTTGTTTGACCCCGTCCCAAACTTCACAAAATGGAATCCTCCGGTTTAGCGATCACTACCCGTATCATCCTAAAAACTGAATTGTTTATCGCTCTGAATTCTTAGTTAAAACTCAAAAACTTAACGGAGTTCCATTTCTATTCGAGTTAGTGGCGGTGGTAAGTTAATAAGCTATTTGTCACAGTTATAAGCCCTACTAAACTGTATTTGCTTGAAAAGTCTTTGTCACTAGAGTAACTACGAAGCTAAGCCTTGTGTAAGTATGTTCAGTTGTGTGAAAGTATTGTGCGTTACAACTACTATTAAGAATATCACAAAGAAAATTTAAATAACGTCACTTGATCTTGTTGCTTCTTTTTCAATTCAAACAGTTGAGGGGAGCAGTTACTATGGCATTGAATCCCCTTTACCGCAAATGCGTAACTTAACAACTCGACTTTATTTTAGTAGTTTGAATGTTAGTTGTTAAAATCAATCGTTTAACAATAAAGTGTAGTTTAAGGCTCGCTATCCATTTGTGCTCAAGCACACCACTAGTATATATAAATATAAGTTAGACAGAGGCTCCGAGGAAACTACCGGATTTAGGAAACCCGAAGGCCCTGAGCTGTAGCATCCCGAGCGAAGCGAGAGTGCTACTAGGGGCCTTCGGGTTTCCTAAATCCGGTAGTTTCCTCGGAGCCTCTGTCTAACTGATTTAGTCACTAAAAAAAAAAGCTAGCTAGGTGATACAGCCTGTTCCACCACTTCTCAGGCTAACTTGATAATGGAAGACAATATGGACTCATTCCTGGACTTTTTATCACCAGAAATTATGGACCTTTTAAACGAGGAAACGTCTGATAGCGAACAAACCTTAGTTACTGGTCAAGTAGACCCAGCTATTCAGCAAGAGCAACTCACGGAACATTCTGTTCACGACTATTACTTGGAGCTTCCAACAAAGCGACAAAAGAGAACATTTGCTCCCAGGAAAAACGAGGATAAGGTTATGAAGGCCAAGCTTAGTGCTATACCTTCTAAGACCAAGGCTGACAAAAAATACTGTGTCAATGTATGGCAACAATGGTGTGCACACATTTCTACCGAGTACGGAAAAGAAGTTACACCCCTGAAAGAAATATCTACCCAAGAATTGTCCACCAAATTGTGCCTTTTCGTCTTCGAAGTAAGAAAACAAAACGGAGAGGAATTTCCTCCACTTCATCTTGTGGCTGGCATACAACGATACATCAGGATTGAAGGGAGACAGTCCATTGACTTTTTTAAGGACAGTCAGTTCTCGAATGTGCTTGGATGCCGAAATGAAGAGGCGCTATGAAATTCAGGCCTGGGATCTAAAACTAAAAAAGCCCAGCCTTTATCTATAGAAGAAGAGGAAATGTTAAGGCAGAGAGGACTTTTAGGAAAGTCAAATCCCCAAGCTCTATTAGATACCATGGTTGTAATGAATGGCTCTACTTTGCTTTGAGGAGTGGAAAAGAGCATAGGCAATTAAGATTCAGTCCTTGTCAAATTACCCTACACAAGAATGAAGGGGACCGACCTTATTTGGAATACATTGAGGATACCTCCAAGAATGCTGTTTCAGACATACTTAACTGTGTTCCAAGTCAAACAACATCTGCCTGCAGCTCCACCCATAATTCTTCAATTAATATAGATGTATCAGATTCTTCAGCTCTAGTTACTGCAGCAACTTCTGGTTACTCGTGTGGTGCTAATAGCATGAACACTCTGCAATCTTCCAGCACAACTTTCACTTCTCCTTTTACTTTTAACTTCCAATCATGCTCAGTTACTATGAATATTATCTCAAATAAATAGGAATATCATCATTAGCTGTTGTAACTTATTTAATAAGTTTTAGCTACTCATCACTTTATTTTAATATCAGTATAAAAAAATAAAATATTTCTTTGTTATATCCCTAAAATTTTGAATATTATACAAATGTGTCAGAAATGTCAAGTAGCTATTCCAAACAATAGAGAAGGTGGAGTGAGCTAGGGTACTAAATGTCACAAGCTAGGGTTCTAAATGCCACAGGGGAGGATAATAAATGCCAACAGGAAGGACCCCGCCAATGATTTCGGCGAGTTTAACTGTCTGTGAAAAATCAAGAACCTACCGCGTAATTGAAATGTTTTGTAGCTAGTGACTAATAATATTATATTGTATGCATGTATACAGTGAAACCTCTCTACAAAGGTCATACTTAGGGGAAGTATTATGACCCTCGCAGAGAGTTTGGCTGCTTTCAGGGGTTGTTTTGTACTGTGGTAAATCATTTCATTCCATTCATGTTGGCTGTTATTGAAAGTAAGTTGCTTTTTGGAGTCCCTTTGTAAAGAAGTTCCACTTTAATTATACAATAACCCTTGCATCTTACCTTACCGAATAAAATGGAAATAATAAATCATCTATATATTAATATATGTGTCAGTCAGGCGACAATGGTGTGCATTCATGAATAATTCAATAGCTGAATATGGTTGGTAAAGCATCATTGGTGATGTGGTTGGTAAAGCATCATTGGTGATGTGGTTGGTGATGTGGTTGGTAAAGTATTGTAAGTAGTTAATGCCAGTTGTATACATTCATGTTAATGATAAAGCTAGGTTGGTGCAATATATTGAGTGACTCTGGTAGTGTGTGCATTACATGGTCAAGTAACAGTGAACAGAAATACCTCATGCTACTGCATTCAAGTTAGTACATCAAGGGCCACTGTGTGGGTGGGCAGATGATAATAAATGAATTTAAAGTACTTTCATATAGTAGTGCCTATTATACTCCTATTTCTGAGTATGTCTTCAAGCTGTTGAGGTTAATATGAATTTATTGCTAATTAGCAAATTGTATGGGAACCTAATAATGTATTTCTGAATCAATGGCTGAGTTGAGTCAAGATCAGACTTTCCATCACAGCCAAACATATACATGGCGACTCACCGTTAGAGAGTACGCTACAGGTAACGATGACAAGACCCTGCCATTAGTTCTACTGATCACAGCCACTGCCCCTATGTCACATACAGTCACACTCCCAGGCAGCCGGATGTATACATCACTGGTAAAAGGTGGATTGGCTACAAATCCACCTTGGTCGCTACACATGAAAACATAGTCACTTAGCTGGGTCGCCATGGTGCTATAGATAGATCATTGACAAGATATTCGGACTCACTTGGGCACATTGTCAGGGAGGCGGAGCATGGTACCGCCATATGTAGCATTCACAGATTCTCCACGATTAAAATAATAGAGAGAAGCTACAATAAAATAGAATATGTGAAGTGATGGTTATCTATTGCCATAGCTACGTATCCAGAACATAGCATAGTAAAAATATAACTGTCCTCTTTTTTCTGTAAATTTATAAATTTCATTTAGTTAATGTTTTTAGCTACTACTACTATTATTACTAACCTGTCACAGTGTCACTGTATCGGAGGTTTTTTATGTAGATGGTAGACTCACTAGTAAACTGAACCACACCCCCTACAGTGTTGTTCTCATTACCAGGCAACAGACCAACCACAGCTCGACCTAGAATCTCCACCCCCTAGTAATTACATAACAGAGACAGACATAAAAACACATGCACTTACACTTATTGTGATTAAAAGTCAGTAGGAACATACCAAGAGGCAAGTGCTACTCGAGACCTAGCCACATATTATACACAACAATAACACAACAACAACAGTAGGCAGAGTGAAACAACATTGGATTGCTGTACCATTGTAGCTGTGGTATTACGGATAGTCACTTCGGCAAGAACAGCTCTAGTAGTTTGGAGAGCAAAGGCAATGATACCAATGTTACAAAGATTTGTGCCATTCAGTTCTAGAATGACACGCCCATTGGATACTGAAGACTCAAAGCCACCTAAGTTGCTGTAATCAATTGGATGCAATAAAACTCAAATTAACCGTGGCACTAATCAATGATAATGATCAAAATTAATCATACTTAATTAGACACATGCACACAAAACACTCTCTTTACTGGCACTCACTTAGCATCATCTGAAGTAGCTGGCAGTTTTGGTGCTCCACTAACTGAACCACCAGTTCCAGTATTGCGAGGCAAAGCATAAAATGCAGCTACAATAATTTACATGTAAACATGTTTCATTTTCTATAGGAAAAATGTTTTTTAATAACTATTAGAGAGAGTTTAGGCAAGGGATGACCGTTTCAACAAGAGATGACAGTTCAACAAGAGATGACAGTTCAACAAGAGATGACAGTTCAACAAGAGATGACAGTCCAACAAGAGATGACAGTCCAACAAGAGATGACAGTCCAACAAGAGATGACAGTCCAACAAGAGATGACAGTTCAACAAGAGATGACAGTTCAACAATAGATGACAGTTCAACAAGAGATGACAGTTCAACAAGGGATGACAGTTCAACAATAGATGACAGTTCAACAAGAGATGATAGTCCAACAAGAGATGACAGTTCAACAAGAGATGACAGTTCAACAATAGATGACAGTTCAACAAGAGATGACAGTTCAACAAGAGATGACAGTTCAACAATAGATGACAGTTCAACAAGAGATGACAGTTCAACAAGGGATGACAGTTCAACAATAGATGACAGTTCAACAAGAGATGATAGTCCAACAAGAGATGACAGTTCAACAAGAGATGACAGTTCAACAATAGATGACAGTTCAACAAGAGATGACAGTTCAACAAGGGATGACAGTCCAACAAGAGATGACAGTTCAACAAGAGATGACAGTTCAACAAGAGATGACAGTCCAACAAGAGATGACAGTTCAACAAGAGATGACAGTCCAACAAGAGATGACAGTTCAACAAGAGATAACAGTTCAACAAGAGATGACAGTTCAACAAGAGATGACAGTCCAACAAGAGATGACAGTCCAACAAGAGATGACAGTTCAACAAGAGATGACAGTCCAACACGAGATGACAGTTCAACAAGAGATGACAGTCCAACAAGAGATGACAGTCCAACAAGAGATGACAGTCCAACAAGAGATGACAGTTCAACAAGAGATGACAGTCCAACAAGAGATGACAGTCCAACAAGAGATGACAGTTCAACAAGAGATGACAGTTCAACAAGAGATGACCAGTCCAACAAGAGATGACAGTTCAACAAGAGATGACAGTTCAACACGAGATGACAGTCCAACAAGAGATGACAGTTCAACAATAGATGACAGTCCAACAAGAGATGACAGTTCAACAAGAGATGACAGTTCAACAAGAGATGACAGTCCAACAAGAGATGATAGTTCAACAAGAGATGACAGTTCAACAAGAGATGACAGTTCAACAAGAGATGACAGTTCAACAAGAGATGACAGTTCAACAAGAGACGACAGTCCAACAAGAGATGACAGTTCAACAAGAGACGACAGTTCAACAAGGGATGGGATGAATAATTAGTATTGATCACACGTAAATTATTTGTAGCATTACGATGTACTCGTTACTGGGTCAGTATTTTAGGATTTATATCAAACATTCTATCAAATTTGGTAAGTAACTTACCATTTATGTTATTGAAGTTGAAGTTGAAGTTCTCTATGACAACAGTGTTGGGTCCAGTTACATGCATATTCCCTGATACTCCAGACGACCCATTGAGGTTACCAACCAGGGACCTGGTGTTCGCCTACATGTGTGTTGGATATGTACTGTTATAGCTACCTTGTCAACATGACACATGCAGTTCATTGATATTACTACTCACCAGTTTACAAGGAGACTTGGTGACCTGTACACACACACACACACACACACACACACACACACACACACACACACACAGGGTGATAATAGTTCATACTTTAATTAAAAAAGGCTGTATGTAAACGAAATAGTTAAGATTCAATTGCAATAGAAAATTGTCTTTGAAGTTGATCGTTTGTCAAAGAGAAAGCATTGATGGGTTCTATTGTTTGAAGTTTAGCTTCTCATTTTACACTCGTAAACCAGATGGACCAGGAGCCTCTTTTCCTTGACTCAACTATCTTGGGTCTGATGAGATACCTGCTCAGATATCATCTTTATTGCATAGCTTCCAGTCCAGTAGAATTGTCTACCTTAAGAAAAAAAAATCACTTTTTCTGGTGACAATTGTTTTATTAGGTTTCTATCATTTATTTTTCCTAACATTGATTTCCAACCTAGCTAATAAAGTTCATAACTTGGAACAATAATTAACTATGTAAGTGTTACTGCAATTGAATGAGAAATGCTCTTACAAAAGTAGCATCTGGAATAGGAAGAACGGAGAAAATGACGCCCACTTCCCGACACCAAACAGTGAGTGTTCCAATATCGCACACACTCATGCCCGGAGGCAGTTCCACTTGTAGCTCAATGTTGTTCAGCGGAACTGATGGACGAAATCCTCCCTCAGATCTGGTGTAGACAACAACAATCAGCATAGCCCAAATTTGATGGTATAATTAAGTGACAAGTTTGTACTATAATTGATATTTACAAATTTATTCCAGACTGAGGAACTATGACAACAGGTGAACATATGTTTTAACATGACACTAAGTGTGTTCATACGTGGCAAAACTTCCTGTTACAGGTATGATGGTACCTCCTCCAGTAGCATTGACTTCTACTCCAGGACCATAAGAGTATAGAAATGTATCTACACAAACACATGCAAAAACAGCAGAGGCCTTGAGGTAAAAAAAGTATTAAGAAAAATATTTAGTGGCATGTGCTTCTGGAAGAACCTTACCTATTATTTTGTACCACTATACTTGGTAAACAGTCTTCATCTATACCAATATATTTTTTTCTGGAAATCATTGTTTATGCAACTGTCTTATATCTGTGCACATAAAAATGTTATCCCTTGTTTAGAAAAAAAATAATTGTGAGTCCCGCCCCGCCCCCTCTAAAAATTCGGAGAATATTAAGTCCTCACATGTGTCATCCCTCCTCATCTGCTCATTCATATCATATCTAACATGTCACACTATGCATAGTAGTGACTAGCAGCCTCATAGACATCCGGCTATTGATTAGGAGTTTATCGACTAATCACTTCTTACTTAATATTCATGTTGTATTTCAAACCATTTTACAGCTATTTATTCTCTATACATTTTATACATCTATTATATTAGTATTAGTGAGTGTAGGACACACCCCTTTTTGTTCTTTCATCTTTCACACAGCTACAGCACTGTAGTACACATCAAGTAAATCTTGATCAAGTCTTTACATAATAACAGTATCAATGAATATTATACTGATACATGCTTGTTTACACTTCCATTATTCATGGTTACACCCCTTTTAGTCCATGGTACATATTACAAAAGTAAGCCACACACAAATAGCTGGGAATCTGGCAAATAGCTAGCAAGGGCTAGCATAACCACAGATGCTAATCAAATGACTGGCTCACACCTTGCCAATGCAGACACCTTGCAGCCAGCCTGATGCCAATTAGAACTATAAGGTCATGAGATTTTGCAAATAAACAGTTGTGTCTGAATCGCAACACTTCACAGTAATCTTAAAATATTTGATTACTGTACAAATATTTTGTTGAACTTTCTTCAGGAGTAATTTGAGAACTTTCAATAAGTCAAACAGTTTCAATATTTTGAATCTCAAAGGTAAACGTTAAAAAGATAAAGCATGAAAGTTTTGAAATTAGATGTAAGATTAATATGAATTGATTTATTCTTATATCAATGGATGTCTGCCACAAACAGCATAAAATGCTGTAGAAAATATTGCATAGTAGTTATAGCTATAAAACTGTATAGTCATATAAATTTTTGTCTTAACAACATTTGCTGAAGTGACAACATAACTAAGGAGCACTATGGTAACGCATTGAGACTGTACAACATGCTGACCCACCTGGAGGATCTCCACTGAAACTGAAGCCAGAGATCACGATCGTCCTAGTGGATGTGAAGCTGACCAGTCCAGGAACATTGGCAGTCTTCAGTTCAAAAGCTCCTATCTCTACAATACTCCCATCTTCAACACCATACACACACAGCTCTTTGTGGGCCCTCCACATTGTACTACTCTACAACTTACAGGTATAACTTGAGTAAGAGACCAAAAGAACAAGAGTTAAAGCCACTAACTTCATCTTGCAGGTAGCAACTCCTCACTCATCTGATGCTGCAGCTGTAATTGATTGCACTCATAAAACTGCAGGACAGGAAGTAGGGAGAACGGTACACCCACTCACTTATTCACTTGATTAATATTCACATCCTGTGCTTTCAACAAATTGATTGCCAACCATTTGTCAATATAGCAATCATAATAGCAGTGCAGAACTATTCTCTTGTGATATTTACTGTCATTACAGTCTCTTATTGATGCCACCCAGTGTGACCTGTGCACAAACATGACTGTTCATCCTCTACCAGTGTCTCGGGTTACCACCCTTCAACATGGGCATGTCCAGCATGACTTAATTAGCAGAAAAATATTTATGTGGTATGCTTAATCAGTTGCATTTGACTTTAATCACATCATTTCATTGCCAATTAGCAGTCAGTCTTCTAGCCAGCCATAGAGCATACGTGACTAGATATCACTTACATCAGAGTATATTCCACTTAGTCTGGCTAGTCCTATCATGTTTCTAAAAAAATTACTAATTGTCCATATTTAAATTCCACCATACAGTTTTGATGGGGAAAAGAAAAATATGATTTTCTAGCTTAATATTAACCTTAAAATAACGCTCTTTCAGGTTTTCAATACGCGAGAGATCCACCTTAAAATAACGCTCTTTCAGGTTTTCAATACGCGAGAGATCCACCTTAAAAGTCTGCAATAATGTGCAAAAGATAAATTGTTTCTTAAGTATGTTAAATGACTTACCCCTTTCTCTTATTTGTCCAACGAATGCAACATGAGAGCTACAAAGATTATTGCAATCAATATCAAGGAAGCTGACTTCAAATTTGAAATTTAATTATAACTTGGTATATATATATAGCTTATTTTTATATAAATTCTTCGGATTTTATTGGATTGCTACTCTAACAATTAGAATACGCACTTCACTATGTGTGTGTGAGTGTCTGGAATGAATACTAAATACTGCAGCCATATTTACTTTCATTATTTCTTTACCCTTTTGTGCATGCACTGTTCTGACATTATATTGATTGAACTGTGATATAAGGGGAATCGATCTGTCTTTTTGTATATTGTAGTAAAAAATGGAAGTTGCCCACAAATAAAATGTTAGCGGATGTTGAATTTTGACCTGTAAGATTAGAGGAACAAAAGTGAGTTTAGTGAGACACAGCATGTGACCAGCTTTTCCGAAGAACCCTATACTGGCTTTCCATCAAGATCTACTTCTATGGCTGGAGTCATTAGTCCTTGAAGGATGCATTGGTGTTGATGCTTTTTGTCGTGCTCTAGACTGCAAGAGAGGAAAGTACATTAGTTCTCAAGTAAGTTAACTAGATAAAGCTTCACCATTGTGTACTTGCCCTTCTTTCCAAACCAATTTTTTTATTGTTCTTTTTTTTTTTAGTTCAGAAATGTATATCCTGCAATCCTTGAAGCTTTTGAGGAATTTAGGTATGGATTTAGAATGCATGGATGAGTTGAATCATTTTCCCTTTCCTCTCCCAACAAAAAAAAAAAAGTTTACCTAAGTATATATAGGTTTAACCATATCATGTGGACTTGATATCTCTAAGTATAGGTTTAACCATATCATGTGGACTTGATATCTCTACAAAATGCCCAGCTTGTCCTAAGGTTAGCTGTTCATACATTGCAAGATAGCAATTAATAATGGTGATAATTGTGTAGGTTATGGGCTTTGTCGAAAAAAATCCTCGGGAATGAGTGTGCGGCCACCATTGTTTGCTGGTGCATTCTTTGAGGACCAGGAGTCTGTAGACCCGTTTGTATCATCTTATGATGCTGGGTCTCACACACCAGACAAGGTACAGTCATACCAAGGAGCATCATTATTGGTTTAACAACTTTTTTTAAATTTGTTTATGTTTCATTATTCAGGGATGTCATGAGTTCTTAGCTGGAGATGCTTTGCACTCTAAAACTCGGTATGCTGCACTGGATGAAACAGCTGTGTTTGGTATCATATGTCACCATCATTTCCCTCAACGTTTCTTCAGTATGAAGCATGGAGAAAGGTTGTATGGTGTGGATGTTTGAATGAATCTTTGGGAACAATATCTTTTTACGTGTCTAGGTTTGCATATCCTGTGTATCTTCTTGAGAAGCTGAAGGAAAATATGGGTGACCAACAGCTGATGTTATTCTATGGACATAGCCTGTTCATTTGAAGCTCACCTTAAAGTATGTATCTGGTTTTCTGTGTACAGCATATGTGACTGTCTACAGAAAAACCAGGCACAATGTGGCCCCCATAAATTTTTTTTCCACTTACAGAGTTGTCAGCATCCAGATATTGAGCTCTCCAAGTATTCGCAGTAGCTTAAGTCATTCCCAATATATTAGACCTAACTGTTCCTTTCCTATGCGTATTTAATATATTTTTAAGAAATTGATCGATCTTTTCTCGACATTTACATGCGTTGCGTTGTGCCTGTTTTCCTGTTGCCTGTCACATATATAAGACATCATTTTTAAACCAACAGAATAGTGGAAGAATAGATCTTCTGCTCAACACCACACTGGCTGTACCAATTTTCCATGTGTATGGACATAGTGCAAGCCATCACACCGTATTGATGTACTTTCATCTGCACTTCTACATTATGCTTTAAAAGTGAGGTCTAATCTTGGTAAGTGTATTTGATGAGAGTTGAATGTAAAAAGACTATCACGGTATTAAGAATAATTGGTCTATATTGTGCAACTCGAAGCTACACTCGCGACATTGTGTTGTTGCAGAGCACCCCTGGTTTAATTACAATTTCTTTAATTATTCAGTATGAATCACCATTTTGTATGACTTTCAATATCACAGTCTCTGAAACAGATGCTCTGAAATCATGGCTACCCAAACGATTAGGTAATATATACAGAGATAGCTTCTTTCCCTTCTCCCCCTTCCCCCCATGTCGGTGTGGCCGACCCTTTACCTTCTTTTCTGAGAGGGAGGGAAGGAAAGGGGTCTGGAGTCACTAGCATCAATGACTTGTGTTTGAGGAATTTAATTAAAGTGTCAAAATTGTGTCACATATTTCGCCATCCCATCCCTTTTGAATTTTCTCGCAGAAGTATAACCAACCTTCAGCTCGACCTGCGTAAAGTAGAGATCTGACCAATGGAGTTCAGCTTAGTAGGTTGTTAGGTAGGTTCGTAATGAATTTTTTAAATGAGGTCAGTCATTGCTACAGAATATATATGCTTAATGCATTATATGCTTAATATCACACCATCCACAAAATATTGATTTATCCCAAATGTTATGTAGGTTCATCTTTGTGTAAACGTTTGAAGCATGCAAAGCAAGTCAAATGCAAAATCACAGAAGGAATTATCAAACCTGATGACTTCTAATGGTAGGTTTTTTACTGCATTGTCGTAATACTTTCATGTGTTTTGATATGTGGAGTGAACATGTAGGCACTCTAACAGATGCAATGGTAAAACAACTGGCTGAAAAACGACATGATGTCTTGTTGTCACGATCTCCAAGTAAGCTACATACCTAACCAATATGATGTTGCTTTGTTTGTCAGAAAACATATTAGTACTACTCTATATTGGGTGGTTTTTGCAGATTATTCCCATATTTACTCTAGCAGTGACTTAGGGATGTACAACCATCACATGGCGTTAGTAGCCTTCTACTGCTCGTACTTTTCTGATCCAAACCCTTGCAATAGTACATGCTAATTGGCACAACTCTGTGATTAGGAAGACTAGATAATGAATTATTTTCTTACATGTTTATGTGCACCTAATTTCTCATTTTGTCTTGTATATGTCTCTCTGTTTGTTGGAGTGCACCTCTAGTTCAATGGTGGAGTTCTATTTCATGCAATCCGTAGTGTTTGGTATGGATCATCAGTATTGCACCCAAGCAATGTTTGCCATTTATATTAGTATTTATACTTCAACTAGAGCACTAAAGTGCAAACCCTCAGTGCTAGTTAGCTAGCATGATTATGAAAAAAAAATTTTTTTTAATGAAGTTAGTGACTAGGGCCACTAAAAGGGGCGGGGCATAAACTGCTACTATCTCAAGTCTAGAATTCAACCGGCTGTTTCTGGAGAATAAAGCCGAAAACAAAAATTCTGGCACATTAAAAGGACTTACTTTGTCGAGTTCTCTACCTGTGCGTCGTTTTAGAGCCTGGTAAGCAGCCATCTTCGGGATCCGCTGTTGACAGAGTGAATGAATGAATGACAGAGTGAATGACAAAGTGACTACCACAACCCTCAGGTGCATGCATGCTGATGGCTAATAACTTAAACACAAGCAAGCAAGTTCAGATTTTTTAGCACAATTGCTCACCAAATATGTGCATGGCCATGAAGCATTGAATAATACATGTAGTCCAATATTCTTTTAAATAGTACACATCACTATCATATTACAGGGTGGTTGAAATCAAAGAGTCTGTAATAAGAAGAGGCTTGTATTACATGATTAAAAATTGATGTCTCTATGCCAGTGCAAATGTTGAGTAGTAGAGTGTGGACATTGAATAATGTGTTGGATAACTCGTGGTATGGTGTTCATTACAGGCTACTGGACAGTGTCATAAGCAATTTCAAGATATACTTGTGGTGGCCCGAGAACAAAGATACTTGCTGTTGACAAAATCTTGATATGTAGGTAAATTATAGTATTAACTTTTTTTGAATGTATTTAATTCGCATTTTGTAAATAAAAAGTCTATTGCTTCACGTTTAGCAAAGAAGATCACATCAACCGCAAGTACTCTGAAACGTGCTATTTCTCGCTACAACAGCATGCGTCCAGATGCACTGGAGGGGAATGTGTATTCTTTGCCTCGTTGCCTTAACTTCGATATTGTCAAGAACTAAAGGAATTTTCTTCTTTAGAAATGTCATCTCTTCTGTCAGAACCAGCTTCAGATATATCCACAAGTCTGTGGGTAAAAGTAGTCCAGGAAGTGAATTTAATCAGAAGAGCTACTGAGGAGGAAGAAACAGTTATGAACAAGTTAAAAGCTATTGAGAGAAGTTTGAAGGAAGAGCATTCGCTGATACAGCACCATCTTTCTTCTGTATCACAGACGGAAGCATACTCGGCATCGTTTCGTACCGGTTGTGTTCATCTGTTGAAGAGGAAACTACTGCAATGTGAAGCGCTTCACTCCTCAACTTTCCAAAGACTGTTAGCAAGTACCACACTGTTGCTTTTCTTCTTCTAGAACTTTTTAGTTGTGACAATCAGTCATTTGATTTTTATTTATCACCATCAGATCCAGTTTCAAATGCTGTTGACATTTTTGCATCTGACTCAGATGAAGAGGATTCATAAATCTATTTTCAATTTGTAAAATATTTCAGTCTATTATATACTATAGGGGCGGCTAAGGACCCAGCAAAGTAGGGGTGCTCAAAATAGTGCATCGATTACTACCATTACTTTGAATCAAACATACAATGATCATGAGAAATAATATTCATGAAGAGTTTGCTCTTTTACATGCTATGGCCACAAAACAAAGTAACCATAATGTGATAAAGGCTAGACTGTAGAAAAAAGTGGGAGGGGCTCCAGCTCCTCTAGCCCCCACCCTCAGCTGCCACTGTACTAGCATGCTAATTCAGCTTCATTTATGGAGGAAAAAACAACCTGTGTAGCTAATAGCAATTGTGTAGAATTTTGTTACTCAGAATTGGGTTGATAGATCAGAAGGGACCCCGAGTTTTTATCATCTGTGTAATGCACACACGCGCGCGCGCGCACACACCTGCATTCTTGTGTTACTGCCTCTTCAGTTTTTGGTAGCTGTCATCAAGATGACAAACTCAATAAACACTTTGATAACTCATAATAGTCTTATAATACAGCTTCATTTCACAGAGTGGAAGCTAGATGATGAACGCGTAATCTACACTCTCTTTACAGTGCATGCACAAACCACCCTGGCCATGCAAAGTGAGATTTTTATACTAGCAAATTGCAAACTGTGTATTGTTTGGTAGTGAGCGGTGCAGTATTATTAATTTGAACAACAACTTCAAGCATGGATCTTTTATCTGAAAACCAACCAGTTAGCTAAGAAAGATTATATCAGGTTGGCAAAGTTCTCTCTATTACTGCCCCATGATGAATGGTATGATTCTAAAAGAATAGAAGGCTCCTGTTGAGAATCACATGAGTTAGTAGGAATCTTATATAGTTTACAATAGATACAGTGCCGAATCCAAAAGGAAACACTCTTTCCTTCCCTCACTTCCTTTCATTCCCTCACTTCCTAAGCTCCAGATATAACAAAGTTATCAAAATTATAAAAAATACATATAACCGAGCTTTAAGGGTGGTCACACATTACACTACAGTTGTTATGCCATTCAAGCAAATATTTCGACTGTGAGTTATCTGATTGGACTGTTTGAACAAACCATGGTACAAATATTATATATATTTACATATGTAGGATTCTATCTAGTGGAAGAGGGAGGGCTTCTTCCCTCCCCCCGCCAAAAAAATGTGAATCACCTCTTAAAATTTAAATTTTCGAATCATGCATCCAACGATTTGATTTATCTCTCTAATGATATTTAAATCTTTTAATCCTGACCCTATTATCTACCTACTCTGGGTTGTACAGTTGTCCGAGCTTCTCCCTCAAACAAAAACTTCCTAGTTAGAACCCATGACTGGGGGACCAGTGAAGGTTGACACATGAAGAAATGCCACCATCCACTCCTTCCTCTTGGCATCTGGAGTTCCCTCAAGTCAAGCTATATAAATCTTTTGTTTCCTACTTCATTTTTGGGATTCTCCACGTGTTGATAAAACTTAACACTAACCTGTTGTAGTTGATCAGTGCATGTTGGATCCTCACTGTGGAGGCGACCTAGGTTTAACTGCCTGATTGGTGTCTGCTGGTAGTTGTGCCTCCTTTAACACAGGATCGCCACAACAACTTCATTAGCACCTTATGGTTAACTCAGGATGTTATATTTTATTGAAACAATGCCATGTTTGTGTGTATTATGCCATGTGTAAAAAAAAGTGATTCAAAGTGGATAACACCAAAAAACAAAACAAAAACAAAAAACAAAAACAAAAAATCACAGGAAAACAATCATATTATACACTATTTGACTAAGCAGGAAATCATTTGTTCGGCCATTCAACAAACATGCCTTCTGTCAGTTCTTCACTGTACTGGTCTTCAAACCATGGCTGAGCACCAGATTGCACCACCTCACCCACACATACAATCTGGCACTCTTTCTTATGTGGATGGTGTCACGCTCTGGAAAAACAGTTCCCTTAGCTACAATACTGCCTTTTTTTTCCCTTCAGCATAACCTTTGAGATTTACAATTTCAATACAGAAAAAGGTAGCAATATAGTGTGCTATCTCAAACACTAAATCATAGCAGTAAAGTAAATCATAATTAATCAAGTGATATAAGTATCCTCAATTTACTGGTTGTCATCAAAACATCTGACAGTACTGAAGTTTGTTTAATCAAAAGTATCATTATCACTTGAATGTTTGTACTAACTATATATGATTGTTACTTATGAGACATTTCACATTTCGTACTGAACCATAAACTTTAACTATAGGTGTTCACTTCCCAGATGGAGCACATCCCTGCTTAGGTGTGATATATGCATGTGTTTTTGTGTGTGTTTGTGTGTGTTTGTGTAGTGCATGTGTTTGTTTGTGTGTGTGTTTGTGTGCGTGTGTGTTCATTTGTGTGTGCAGGTTCTTTCAGGGAGACGGGGTCTTAATGCACTGATTCTTTTTGGCTTTCTTGTTGATTTGTTCTATATCATCATCAGATAAGTTTTTGAGTGACTTGATGATTATTTACATCAAGTGAGAAAGTCCCGGCTCCTAAGTGATTTATGAATTGTCATCATCTTCATCATAACGACACTTTGTTTGAACTTCCCCTCCCTAATTTGGGATCATCTGTATATTTTTCGTTTTAATGGACTGATAATATTCAACTAACAGTGGTATACATATTGTCTAATTTAGCCTCCCCTTGAGTGAAAAGCTGAAAGAAACCCTGGTATGTATGTATGTGCGTGCAAAGAAAAAGACATAAAGGTGAGGGATGGGGCTTAACAAAAACTATCCTGCCACAATGAGGGAAACACAGTAACTGGTTTAATAGGGTGGATGGATAGTTTCTCAAGATGTGGCTTCTGAAGAAGTCTTGTAGAAAAGAATAAATAGTCAGGGTTCCCCCCAACCATAAAAGATTCTCCCACCCAGAAATGTATTTACCATTTTAAGTTGGATGAATAATTCATGACTGTCTGCTACATATGTGACCGTCTACAGCAAAAACCAGGAACAACACGACCACCATCAAATAATTACAGAGTCGTCGGCATCCAGATATAAGTTCTCCAAGTTTTATCGCAGTAGCTTAAGCCGTTCCTGATATATTTGACCTAATTGTTTCCTTCCATAGCTTATTTAATTCATTTTTAAGAATTCGATTGATCTATTCTCGACGGTTAAACCTGCCATGTTGTTCCCAGCTTTCCTGTAGATGGTCACATATAGAGTAAGGCAACAAAGAGAATTAAAGAGACTTTAGCAGAACCACAGAAAATATTTCATCACCATAATTTACTTGTAGGTGTGGTCTAACACCTGCATTAGTATGGTATGTTTCCCCACCCCAGCAAAAATTTTTGTATGAACTCCAGATAGTGATTGGCAAAGCACGAGTGTTACTCTGGTGGGTCTAACTCAACACAAAACTCCATATATGTTTATATAATATATGTGGCTATGGTCACCTTTCATTAAAATGGGTGGTGTTTTTGTATGGATAAAAATCATTTCTATAAAAAAAATCTCTCATAAACTTACTGTGTTCTAGAAAATGTACTAAAACAATACATATTCACTGACTCGAATCATAGTAACACTAATGTTAGCTCTATATAGGTAAGACAACACCAATACACATGTGACCGTCTACAGGAAAACCAGGCACAACACGGCCTTTTTTGCACTTACAGAGTTGTCGGTGGTCCAGATATTGAGCTCGCCAAGTTTTATAGCCATAGCTTAAGTCATTCCCAATATATTAGACCTCACCATTCCTTTCTGTAGGCTAATTTAATACATTTTTAAGAAATCGATCAATCTAATTTCTTGACATGTATGCTTCATTGTGCCGACTGCAGTCACATATAGCAGTGATGTGGAACACATTCCCTACTTGTACATATATTTGGCAAGTGAGACACTATTAGGTGTGTTTAATGCCAAATCGGGTATATGTTCATATGTGGCAGGCTATGTTTGGCGGGCGCCACAAACAATGCCTCCAAAAAACAGCTGACTATTTGAATAATTTTCAGGATGAAAAACCCTTTACCAGTTATTTCAAACGTGGAAAAGCAAAAGTCATTGCTATGCTGCACAAAAACTTGGATAGGATTTTGCTGAATCACTGATAGATAGGTACAATGAAGCTACACAAGAACTAGGATATTGCTGAATCCCTGGTAGATAGAAGCCACACAAGAACTAGGATATTTGTAATGCGAGTCCTATGTATTCTTGAGTATCAGAGACTAATCTCCTCACAAACACTTCAGTGCCAACGATACATAGTAATCGCTGCCACCAGAATTGATATCTCCCAGCCTCCCTTACAATAGCTCGTCTCTAGAGACTTTGCGCAGTCGCAGAGAGAATATTGGCAATAGTTAGAGTTTAACTGTAATTGCACTGACTGGTGAAGAACATCAACTGAACTGATTTTCAATTTCTGGTGCTGATATACAACTCAATAAATGAGAGCACGACTAGGCATAAATGATGTGATAATGACAGAAATGAGAGCATGATAATCATAATGTTCTCAATAGGTGAGATAATGGGTTCAGAGTGATGATGCACAGCTGGGGTGATATTCCACAGCATAACACTGCACAGCAATGATTGCTATGATGACAAGACACCCATACATTAACTAAGTCAATCCCTACTATTACTGAATATGAGGGAGGCTTCTCTCACAATATTGTTCAGTCACTTTGCATATACATCACATCTCAACTGAATGTTTATAAAAAAGATATTTATCTGTCATAACACAAAAACAATTAATTCCACAAAACACTCTGAACAAAAAACCAACACCTTTTCTTTTTCTAACCATTGCATGGTTCAACAAGATGGATCAAGAGTTACACTAGTCTGGCTTATTGTACAGTAGAACATTAATTCACTATCCGAAAAAATCCAAGAGTAGTGCATGCAGACACAAAGAAGTTGCTTGACCATACCTCTCAGTAATACATTACAAATCATTTCTGATGTGCTTATATTTCAGTTCATTAGAACACCCTTCAGTTCCAATTACGGAACTAAAGACTAAATGTATTTTTTTTTTAACTATTTTGCTAAACATCTTCCTGTGAGTTTCATTTACTAAGCTTTATCATCTTGTTTCCCATACTGTTAGAGTGACTTTACTATTGCAGCCATCATTATATCCAGACCTGTACCTCACCTTCACATTCTATTACAACAACACTGCAATGGATGAGACTTCATACTCATCTTCAATCTGCCGAGAGTGGAACTCCTTAGCAAAGGCATTATAAACTGATGGTTCTCTTAGTCTCTTTCTCTTCTTGAGAACCTTTGAGGCACCTGATTCCTTTGTGGTTACTGGTTGTAAACTTTTAATTTTTTTTTGTGGTTGTTGATCCAGTTCTAAGAAAGACAATAAACAAATGTATTGACATGTGCTAGTAGTTTAAAAGTTAGTTCAAACTATGGCATTAATAGTAATAAACATGCAAGTTAAGACTGTACAGCAAGATGAGTGTGTGATTTGGCTGTTTGCTTTTGATACAGATAATATAATAATGCAATTGATTCTTCAATGGTTAAGTATAGTTAAAAAAAAAAGTTTTTAGGGCACAAGTTAAACGAGGATGTGCCTTATATATTGTAGTTTATAGGCACCATCCAAAAGGAAGTGATGTCTTGACAGTTAACTGTTCAATACCTTGATTGTTGCATCAAGAAATTAGATGAATTGCAAAAACTTTCACATCAAAATTGGTAAGACAATCGGCCTGTGTGCAGCTTATTCAAGGTGCTTGAGTTAATTAGCTCAGACACAATTGCAAAAAATAAATAAAATAAATTCTGGGGAAAAAAAGTGGAGGGGGGGGGAGGAGGAGGGTTGGAGGAAAATAAAATTAGGGAGAGAGATAGGGCTTCAATATCTACATGAAACTCTGTCATCTGTTTGTTGGATATGTATGTATGCATGTATGTATGTGTGTATATATGTATGTGACTGTCTACGGAAAACCGGGCACAACGCGGCACACGTAAACGTCAAGAAAATATTGATCAAATTCTTAAAAATAGCCTACGAAAGGGAACGATTAGGTCAAATATATCAGAAACATTTTAAGCTACGGCAATAAAACTTGGAGAGCTCAATATCTGGATGCCCCGTAGGTCATTAATTGGGACCGCAATGTGCCTGGTTTTCCTGTAGACGGGCGTGTGTGTGTGTGTGTGTGTGTGTGTGTAACACCATTGATGAATTAATATTAGGCAATATACCATACACATAGATTACAAACAAAAAATTTTCGCTGATAAGAAATTTTGTCATGAACACATCAGGATGCACTGTAAACTTTGAGGCCAGTTCATTTAAATGTATCATGAGATTTTACTTCCTTTGATGGGCTAACCAAAAAATAATAGTAATAATAATAATAATAATAATAATAATAATAACAATAATAATAATAGTAATAATAATAATAATAAATAATAATAAATAATAATAATAACAATAATAATAGTAATAATAATAATAACTAATAATAATAATAACAACAATAATGGTATAATAATAATAATAATTAATAATAATAATAACAATAATAATAAAAATAGTAATAATAATAATAAATAATAATAATAATAATAATAGTTGCAAAATGAGTAAAAAAAAGTCTTATGTTGTAGCCAAGATTAAAACCTTGGTTCCAAGCTTCAGAGCTGCGATTAAGGGGGCACTATCTGACCAGTAAGGGTCAATAATGCTACAATTAATTAATTAGGTATAGTTAATAGAAGGCCACACATGATGTGTGTAGTTAAATGGGTAGGCCATCAATGGCGTCTTGTCTATATTATGCGTCATTGATAGTTCGCGCTCAGATATTGTTTAGCACGTATGATATCCACTTTGGGGAGATGATTAGATACAAAATGAATGTAGGCTATGTACTAGACCCTTTCCCCGTGTAGCAGTTAGGTAAAGGGTCTGGCTAGCGCACTAAGCATAGCCAGGGTAGAAGTGTTGCAGCTATGCATACCTACATCAAATATTTTTCTTAGCAAAAGCAGTTTCTGCTCAGGACTTACCTAAAAGCCATAGTGGTGCAGCACAGGTACAGGTCCGCACCGGGTGGTTTTTGTGGGTAACGTTCCCTACCATCATGTCTGCTTCTTCACTTACGAAGACAGCATTTGCATCCATCCTTTTCATAGCTCGAGCTAGACAGACCCTTTACATAGAGCTAAGAGCTAGCCAGACCCTTTACATAGCTTCGCTGGGAAAGGGTCTGGTGTCATTACCCCTCCAGATCTAAGAGGGGGAAGTTGCGGTTCCGGGTGGTTGTCAGTAATTTAGGGTTACCACAGTCACTCAATCTGCTCTTTTTCGTGGTCCCAAGACTTTCGCGTACTAGAGGAATGGGGCAGTGGAACTTGCTGCCAAACACTAGGATTCATGAAAGGGCTGCTGGACGAGTAATTTTATTGTAAAATGGATAAAGAAAGCACAAAAAATAGGCGATTGAAGTTTTCCTTTCGCGGTAATTTTACGTTAGGGTCTGGCTACGCGAGACTATTATTGATGCCTGATTAGAACAGCCAATACATTTTTATTTTGGTTAGGGATGATTTTGTAATTTCTAGCTAGTCTATAGTAGCGCTGAGGTGATTCATTAAAGTAGCAATGGTAGCATGTTTGGTATTTTTCAAGCACTTCTTTTGAGACTGGCTCATGCGACAGGACACAGCCTGATGAAATTGAGTTCAAATTGGGGTCAACATTGGCTGGCTTACAGTAACTATCACTGAGATCCTCTAAAGCTAATGTACAATATATTTGGTGCTAGTTTTTAACAGGTAACAATCTGTAGATTACAATTTGATGAAACATCATCTAATTATTAAACAAGTTGAGGACATTGAGAACAACCAATATGAGGAACTGTCATTGTGAGAGTTTGTGGTGAAAATTCATTAAGTAACTTATCACAGTCACTCGCCTGTTTGATATAGAATTCCAAGATAACAATTATGTTAATACATGCATATTTGATGTTCTATTTTGTTTCAATGGTTAAATATTCTGACGATGATAGAATAGATCTCTGAGAGTTCTAAAGTTAGAACGAAATATTCCACTAGTGTAAGATTTTAGATGCTTAATCTTCATGGTTGGTCAGTAAGTAAACATTAATGACAGAGCTGATCACAGAAAACAATATCTTACATCATTAGTATATAGTTTCACGACAATATCATGATATGAGGTAAGATAGTCTTGTTGTTTTTTTAGTTTGTTTTATTGTTGTTGTTTTTCAACATTCAGTGGCAAATTGCCTTTAAGTTTGTTTTTTCGTAAGTCTGATGGAAACCCACAAAAAACAACTGACAACAACAATATTTGCTGGTTTTGAAACATAAATATGACGTATCTTTAATGTGACTGTTGGAATCTATTCGGTATCAAAATCTCACATACAAAATGTCCTCAGAATGGAACTAAAAAATAGATCATCGACGGACTCTAATTTACTATCAACTAACGCACGCGCTATGGCTATCCATATTTTCTCACGAGTTTAGTTGTACTATAGTAGTGAAGCTAAAAAGGGCCTACTCGCAGCACTAACGCAGACTGTTCTACAAATCAGGTGAGCAGAAGTGGTGTGATAATTTATAGTAGCCAGACTCAAGCAGGATCTTGGGACATAATGAGAGTCTGCGTTATGGGAGCTGGAATCGGTGGTTTGGCAACTGCTCACAAGCTTGCCAGAATGGGCCACAAAGTCCGCATTGTCGAGAGAAACCCTGAGGTGGGGGGAGTGGCTCGGAGCAAATACACGACCGACGGTGAGCACAGCGAGTATTGCTGGCACGTATTTATGAAGGGCTACACCAGTCTTCTTCCTTTGCTCCAAGAAATTCCTTTCAAGGGAAGCACAGTAGCAGACCAGCTCAAACCCATTACTCAGTATGGCTATGGCAGGGAAGGGCAGCATTACTTAGTGGAACATGGCTCTTGTTTCTTGGGCTCTCATTCTGTTATACAATTGCAATCACAGGCCAAAAATCTCGGCTACAATTTCAATTATAGAGATAAGTGGAAAATAGCTTTATTGTACTTATTTGTTCATGGAAGCCATCCAGAAAGGTTCGAAAGTTACGACAGCGTATTGTGGAGTGACCTCATGGGATCTTTGACACCTGATTTGAAGAAAATGGTAATTGACAGTTGTGGCATCTTCCTAGGAATGGAGCCAGATCGTTTGAATTCTCACACAATGCTTCATCTTTTGAGAAAAAGCAACACTGTGCACAGTGTTTGTGATAAACACAGACAGAAAGATGGTAATATTCCATTGTCCTACTCTTTAAATGGCCCTACTAATGAACAATGGATGGAACCATGGACGCAATTATTGGCCGAACAAGGAGTAGAAATCAGCTTAAATACTCAAATTCAAGAAATTCGATGTGAAAACGGTCAAGTGAAAGAAATTGTAATTTCCCATGGAGAAGAACAGCAAAATCTTCAATATGACTACTATGTCAACAGCTTGGATGTTTTCAGCTTTGGAAGACTTCTTTATGGAGTAGACTCCTTGAAATACGAGATGGCAGAATTAAGTCGACGAAGTTACCAGATTCAGCCACAAGTTACGTTCAGACTTCATGAAAAGGTCTATTTCCAAGAGCCATCTATTCTTATGCATTTGGACACTCCGTGGGTGATAATGTGGCGGCCTGAAGGACCTCTATGGGACGTACCTCTGGGAAAAGGGAAATCCCAGCCAGGAGAACTATTGTCTGCTGGCATAGGTGTCTGGCACAGAAAAGGTGTTCTGTACGACAAGCCTGCACATGAGTGCACAGAGCAAGAGATAGTGGACGAAGTGTGGCATCAAATGAAAATGTCGCCAGGTCTCATGAAACTCTTCAAAACAGACACAGGGAAAACTTTGGATGATGTGAAGTACAGCTCCTACAATATATGGCACTCTTTCTCATTTGATTCTGAGCGTGGCAGGCTGGACACATGGGAGCCCAAATTTAGCAACAATGTTGGGACGGTCGCTCTTCGTCCTACCACTTGTGATCCCACTCTCAGCAACCTAATCCATGCCAATGCTTACACAAGAACTGACAGTAATCTTTATAACATGGACTCAGCAGCGGAAGCTGGTATTCGAGCAGCTAATTTCATTAATTGTAGAGAAGCTAGACCAGACAGCAAAAAATATGCGCCTACACACCAAATTTGGTCTTTATTCCAGAAGATGGACCATATACTTAGGCAACATGGGTGGCTTAATCCGATTGAAGTTCTATTAAACAGATAACTTTTTAATGTACAGAATAAGCAACTATGTATTTACTCAGACATTTCTATTTTTCCATGCTAATCATGGCTTCGTTTTCTATTTGATTAATTGAATTCTTGTTTAATTTTTAAAAATTTGGCATCTAGTCTAACATTTTCCTTATAATTTAGTGGGTTAGCTACTTGGCATTTCTCTTAAAAAATATATATAATGTTTGCATTTATATGCCACAAACTGAAAATACCATCTTGTTCCCAATCAAACCTGCAGCCATCAGTCCCAAATTTCTAGAGTAAACTGCAGAAATACTACAAAACTGTAAACATTGTCTTCCTACATAGGTGACACTCTGGGGGGGTAACACAATTGAAAATCGGGGATATTTGTTTGTCGAGCGAGCAAGCGAGCGAGATACTATTAGGGGTGGATAATTGAAAATCGGGTTTGTACGATGCAATGTAATAGTTAGAGTGCAGCACCTTGAAATAAGCAGGATTGAGAAACTCGAAGGCTCTGTAACGCCAAATGAATCTGTCCCCGGACTAAAATTAGCCGCTAAAAACTGTCCCGGACCACAATTAGCTGCCGAATTCAGTCCGGTGTCATAAAGTTTTGAACCCTCCAGGAATACGGGGACCCCCCGACCCTATATTTGGCGAGCGAGCGAAGCGAGCGAGCAACTCTAAGATGTAGTCTATGGAAATCCTGAATACGTGGTCGTTTTGAATACGTGGTCGTTTAAACGCGCGCGCGCATTCCAGAACTTCGCTCGCTCGCCCAACCAATGCTACACGAGCATTTTCTAGTTACGTAGATATACGGATCCCGCGACTAAAACATTAAAGTTTTTGGGGGGGGGGGGGGGGGGTACCTATATCTACGTATAGATACGGGATCCCGTAGTAGATATGGGGATTCAGGATTCCCATATCTACGTCTTAAAGATATAGGGACCCCATAGCGGACACTACGGCTATAAAGACGATAAAAAGCTAGCTAGCATTACTATGACAATGCTATAGTTTTGGTATGATAAATATGTCTAAATTATGAGCATGCACACCTGATGATTTTAGTAATTTTTCCACAGATTTTGCATATTATCACTCTGTAAACAAAAAAATGCACAGGTTATGGTTATATACATTTGCGTTGCTAGTATACTTAGAAAAAATGTGTGACCATATGCATGCTTAATTAAATTGTTTTAAATGGTCACATGAAGGATTTTCGTAATGGTTAGTTAATTTTGTAGAGTCGTTTTTTATTATTGAAGTATAGCTAAATCCAGTGGAATACAATTATAATACACTTCCACTTTTGTAGTTATTGCTAACTGGCATGTTTCAAAGTAGCTAAAACATTTTACTATATTAAGACCCCTATAGCAATTTGTAGCTAGTTAAAAAAAAGATGGCAAGATTATGAATCCTGTATCTTCAACTAAATGTAAATTGAAGCAATAGTTAGCATGAAAACAAACAACAAGTGTATTACAGCTAAATGTAGATAATCCTGAAATGGTGCTTGAATCCCACAATCCATTGTATAAGTAGCTAACAAAGAAGCCCCCACTCTAAAATCATTTGCCACAATTGTGTCACAAATAATGAGCCCAATGTTTTATTGCATTCAAAATAATGTTATAAATAATACTGAACAAATAGCCACAACCAAAAAAGTCAATGACTTAGTCTTTAATGAATGGATGATTCAGGAACAATAAGAGCAGATAAAATATTTGTTCTGGTCTTCAAATATATCATCAGGAATCCTTTCACACTTTTGGTGATACCAGTTACTACAACTTGGACAAAATGCCATATTGTCATCTTTATTATCGATTCTCTTGCATGAGCAGTACAACTGTACTCTGATTTTCTTGGGATCTAGAATTTTGATGCTGTCTTTTTGTTAAGATGGAAATGGTCGGAACTTTCCACCACAAAGACAGGAGATTAAATGCTCCCTCATTTTGGGCTGTACATACCTTTTGTAAAAATAAAGAAATCAATTACAATAACTTAATTATCAAAACAAAAACAAAAAAGCTAGCTAGATAGAGAGAAAGGCTACCTTAACAGCAAAAGCAATAGCATATACACAACAATGAGATGAACCCCTCTGCTTTTCTGTGTGCTCCATCAATGCATCAATATAGGTTGGTTAAAGTGGAAATTATTTCTTTAGTTTTATTGGTAAGTGACCTGTACTTGCTGTCATACACTCGGACCAGAGTACCATGAACACCTTCAATAGTAATCCAATGATTGCCATTAACATGAACAATCTGAAAATATTGGCCATCAATTTGCTTGAAACTTAAATCTTGAATTTTCAAAGTATTTTGGAACCCTTTTACTGAAGGAAACTGTCTCCTTAAAATGCTTTGTGCTGCGTTGATATGAATGTCTGTCAGCCACTCTCCATGGGTGATTGTGGGTAAATCCAGATTTTCTGCATATTGATCAAATAAATTAAGTAGCTAATACTTATAATTACCTTTCTTTTATTTTTAAAACTAACCATTAATATTAATTTTTTGCTTGCCCATCCTGTAACTAGCCTGCATAACATTTTCTGCCTGCAAAGGGAACAAACAGTATATTGGCAAGTGGTAAGTATTACAACAATATCTGATCTTCACTGATATTGAACATTGTCACGATCAACTTCTCGAGAACAAAGGGAAAGATAACATCGAAAGCATAAGAGAAAAGCAATACAGCAAAGAACAACACTATTACATCACATTAATAAGAAAAGATTAATTACCCTGGTATCTTTAGAAGAAAATTTTGTGACAAGGACAGATGCTACTTCATCAAATTGTTCGTGAGTTATACATAGGATGCTGTTGCTAGTCATTCTTAATTTGTCTGGATATTACAAAAAAAAAGTTTTCATGATGTATTATCTAAACAATAACTACAGCAAACTTACTAAGAGTTCGACAAGAAGAATGTTTAAATTTTGAAATCAGCTAAAAAAACAAAACACAAGAAGCACATAATGTAGAGAAGCAATAGGAAAACATAATTACTTTTTCACTGCTATATTCTGGAAATTAATCTAGAATAGACAAAAACATTGCTGCCAATTCTATGGGCTTCACAGCTGTCAAAATCATGATTATCCTTTCTAAATTGAAGTCTAAATGAGAAAAAAAAAACAACCAGTAAATATTATGAAGTGTAATTATTTTTCCTTACCAGAATTAAAAAAAATGGAACTTGAGGACATTCATCAACTACAACTAGTGTACTACTGCTTTCTTCATGAATTCCACTTGACATAACTTTCTCCTGCATTTCTAAATGTGAACCATACCCAGATATCTTTGGCTCTTCACTATCATACAGCTTTAGCTCTTCACTATCATGCAGCTTTAGCTCTTCACTATCATGCAGCTTTGGCTCTTCACTATCATACAGCTTTGGCTCTTCACTATCATGCAACTTTGGCTCTTCACTATCATGCAGCTTTGGCTCTTCACTATCATGCAGCTTTGGCTCTTCACTATCATACAGCTTTGGCTCTTCACTATCATGCAGCTTTGGCTCTTCACTATCATGCAACTTTGGCTCTTCACTATCATGCAGCTTTGGATCTTCACTATCATACAGCTTTGGCTCTTCACTATCATCATACAGCTTTGGCTCTTCACTACTATTCTGATCACGAGCTGCATTTGACATCATATTTTGTAGTTCAATAGAACATTTCTGCTGCAAATAAGGTTCAGTTGCAGCCTCTGTGTAAATACTTAATTAAATTATTTGATTTATACATTAACATTTCTTAAATTACCTTGAAACTGTTTCGCCTTTTGTAGACCTTCAGTCGGCTGATATTTATTTTTTTCTGAAGAATTCCTCTTGAATTTTTCACTTGATATATACCTTTGCCAATATATTTATGAATTGTGAAAAAAAGGAATCTTCAAATTTTCCACCTTTTCTTTGTTTTTGAGCAGTGTTTTCAAGCAAAACTTCTGTTCCAACTTTTAATTCTTCAGGGACATGCCTTTTATCATACTGTTGCTTCTGAGTATGTTGTGCTGCTTTAATATTGTCACTTACAGTTTGGAAAACTTGCTGTCTATTGACAAGAAGTTGTTCAACTACTTTATCTACACTTTGTTCATCATCATTACCAGTACACAGCATTTCAGCAGCATCGTCACCGTTACCCCTTGACACGATTTCTGAATCAATTGGCAATTTCATTTCTTGCTGAAAAAGCATATAATTATGGAGAATGTTTGGTTGAAGCCTGTCGTGATGCTCGGTATCCCATCAAAATAGTATTAATCTTTTCATCCCAGTCATCATGCTGGGGGTTGCATACTTTTGATAAACATCGACATAGAGTCTGTGAATCGTTCCGTAAGGCCATTAGTCTATATAATACAATATAACTAGTGCACAAATGGAGAGGGAGCCTAAAACTACACTATTGTTAAACGATTGGTTTTCACTTCTAACATTCAAGCTACTAAAAAGAAGTCGAGTTTTTAAATTACTTATTATACGGTAAAGGCATTCAACGCCACAGTAACCACTCCCCGCAACTGTTTGAATTGAAAGGAAAAAAAAAAACGCAACAAAAAAACAAGTCACGTTCTTTAAACTTTTTCTTTGTGGAATAGTTGTAATGCACAATACTTTCACATAACTGAACATACTTACACAAGACTTACCTTGTGGTAAGTCTAGTGGACAATGAATTTTCAAGTAAATACTGTTGCGTAGGGCCTATGACTAATATACCTATCAACTTACCACCACCACTAACTGGAATAGAAATGGAACTCCAGTAAGTTTAAACTGCACTGGCAAAAGAATTCAAAGCGGCAAACAATTCAATTTCTAGAATGATACTGGTAATGATCGTTAAACCGTTTAGTGAGTGACGTTTGGGATGGGGTCGAACACTGAGCTAACTCGAAAGTACGAGAGGGTCAAAGTACAGAATGACATACGCATGTCCCCAAACCAACTAACAAAAAAAAATCCCCGATTTTCAATTGCGTTACCCCTGTAAGTGTCTCGCTCGCTTCGCTCGCTAACTAGTGATGTGCTTGAGCACAAATGGCGAGCGAGCCTAAAGACTATACTATTTTTATATGAATGATTTTGACTTCTAACACTGAAGCTACTGAAAATAAGGTCCAGTTTTTACATTTCGCATACACGGTAAAGGGATTTCAGTGCCATAGTAACTCTCTGCAACTGCTTGAATTGAAGGAAAAAAATAACAACAAAACAATACACGTTTAATTTAAAAGTTTTCTTTGTGATATTCTTTAGCTAAGTAGTGGTTGTAACACACAATGCTTTGACACAACTGGACATGCACTTACACAGACTTACCTTCGCGGTAGTCTATTGGACAATGTATTTTCAAGTAAATACTGTTGCGCACGGCTTATAACAATGACAAAGAGCGCATTGACTTACCACCGCCACTAACTCGAATAGAAATGGAAGTCCCTTAAGTTTTCAAGTTATAACTGCACCCGCAAAAGAATTCAAAACGGTAAAAAATTCAATTTCTAGGGTGATATGGGTACTGATCGATAAACCAGAAGATTCTGTTTAGTGCAATTTGGGACGGGGTCAACCACATAACTAACAAAAAAAAACGCGAGGGTCAAAGTACAAAATGACATACGTACGTCCATACATATATACAAACATCCCCGATTTTCAATTGTGTTACCCCTGTAAGTGTCTCTCGCTCGCTACGCTCGCTCGCCAAATATATATATATATCGCGAACTCATTAGAGAGTCAGCTCCGCTCGCTTCGCTGAATTATTGGCGAGCGAGACAGTATTAGGGGTTGGATAATGCAAAATCGGGTGTATGTTATATGTATATATGTATGTGGGATGGTACGTATGCCCTTTATACGCGCGCGCGGGGAACTCTTTTCTCCTAAAAACACGGCTTTTTAGGCTTGACCCCAGTTTATTCTGAAACTACAGCATTAAGCAAGCCTTACTTTATACTTAAGCTCCAAAGTGTGAGAAAATTCCTGCGAAAAGACTTGCTTTTCAAGAAACAAAAAGTTGATTCGACCGGTTACTATGGCATTGAAGACCCTTTCCAGACTCAATTTCAAAACTTCGCCGTTTTATGGGGGGGGGGATACGGAGTGCCGGTTGTTGGTTGTCAAGAGCCGTTGGTAGTCAGAATGCCGTACGTAATTCCATATTTGTTAGCTAAATATGCAAAATTAACTCTGGCCTTTCTTTTTTGTAGCTAAGAGCTTGTCAACAGTGACTGGTAAATTCAAATAGTCAGATTGGCTCAAATTTGGTACTACAAAAGTTACCACTGCTCAAGAAAATGAGGTAAGAAAGTAATTTTGTATTTGTGTGCTAAAAATTGATTGTCTTTTGTTTTTGTAGGTGAGAGCTTGTCAAGAATTCAAGGTAATTCAGATGGTCAAAGTAACTTCAATTTGATACTACAGAAGTTATCAATACTCAGGAAATTGAGGTAAGTAGTAATTCCATATTTGTTGGCTAAAATTACAAATAATAACACTGGTTTATTTTTTAACGTAGCTGAGAGCTTGTTCAAGAGTTACTGGTGATTGAGATTATCAGAATGGTTGATGTTTGATACCACAAAAGTTACCATTAATCGGTAAGTGATTTTGTATTTGTTTGCTGAAATCAAATGTCATAACTGCTATTATAGTGTTTGCATGAAGTAAGCTAAAAATAGTAACATTTTATGTTACCTAACTATCAGGCTCGCTCGCCATTTGTGCTCAAGCACACCACTAGTTATTTATTTATTTGTATATATGTATGGACGTACGTAAGGCATTTTTGTACTTTGACCCTCGCGTTTTTGTGTTAGTTCGGTTGTCGACCCCGTCCCAAATTGCACTAAACAGAATCCTCTGGTTTATCGATCAGTACCCGTATCACCCTAGAAATTGAATTGTTTACCGGTTTGAATTCTTTTGCCGGTACAGTTAAAACTTGACAACTTAAGGGACTTCCATTTCTATTCGAGTTAGTGGCGGTGGTAAGTCAATGCGCTCTTTGTCATGGTTATAAGCCGTGCGCACAGTATTTACCTGAAATTACATTGTCCACTAGACTACTGCGAAGGTAAGTCTGTGTAGGTGCATGTCCAGCTGTGTCAAAGCATTGTGTGTTACAACCACTACTTAGCTAAAGAATATCACAAAGAAAACTTTTAAATAACGTGTATTGTTTTGTTGTTGTTGTTTTTTCCTTCAATTCAAGCAGTTGCAGAGAGTTGTTACTATGGCACTGACTTTTACCCTGTATGCTAAATTTAAAAACTGGACCTTATTTTCAGTAGCTTCAGTGTTAGAAGTCAATAAAAATATTAAATAACGTGTATTGTTTTGTTGTTGTTGTTTTTTCCTTCAATTCAAGCAGTTGCAGAGAGTTGTTACTATGGCACTGAAATCCCTTTACCCTGTATGCTAAATTTAAAAACTGGACCTTATTTTCAGTAGCTTCAGTGTTAGAAGTCAATAAAAATAGTATAGTCTTTAGGCTCGCTCGCCATTTGTGCTCAAGCACACCACTAGTTTATTTTATGTTTGGACGTACGTATGTAATTAAACGCGCGCGCGGGATACTTTTTTCTAAAAAAAAACACGGCTTTTTAGGATTGACCCCAGTTTATTCTGAAACTACAGCATAAAGCAAAAATTTCTGCGAAAACGCTTGCTTTTCAAGAAACAAAAAGTTGATTCGACCGGTTACTATGGCATTGAAGACCCTTTTCCAGACTTAATTTCAAAACTTCGCCGTTTTAGGGGGATGATACGGAGCTAAAATTACAAATAATAACACAGGATTATGGTTGTTCAAGAGTTACTGGTAATTGAGATTATCAGAATGACAGATGTTTGATACTACAAAAGTTACCTTTAATCAGGTAAGAGAGTGATTTTGTATTTGTTTGCTGAAATAAAAGGTCATGACGGCTATTATAGTTTTTGCATGAACTAAGCTAAAACATAGTAACAATACTTAATTTTATGTTACCTAACTATCAGGCTCGCTCGCCATTTGTGCTCAAACACACCACTAGTTTATTGGCGAGCGAGCGTAGCGAGCGAGACAGTATTAGGGGTGATAATGCAAAATCGGGTATATGTTATTGGCGAGCGAGCGTAGCGAGCGAGACACTATCAGCGGTAACGCAATCGAGATTTCGCTATATTTATTTATTGGCGAGCGAGCGAAGCGAGCGAGACAGTATTAGGGGTGGATAATGCAAAATCGGGTATATGTTATATGTATATATGTATATATGTATGCATACCCGTAGCCAGGGGGGGTTCGAGGGGTTCGGTCGAACCCCCCTTTAGAGTGACCGGAAGTAAATATTTTAGCCACACCCCACATATAACTATTGGAATATCATCATCTGTTCAATCGTGCTGAACCAGCGCTTGAATTATCTGCTATTTCTGGCCTAGTGTGAGTCCAAGTGACCTAATAAACATTCATCTCCTTGGATACAAAATTTCGCTGCACGAGTAAAGCTTGCTACTTTATATTTTTTTATAAAGTGTAACGTAATGCACTTATTAATTAGTAAGAGTAATAGCACCGATAAGCGTGCGATTCAATATTAAGCAACGGAATTTTTTCAACAGATTAGAAAGGGAGCCATCCGGAAGTATCTGAGAAAGTTAAACCTGAAATGCACAGATAATTGTAGCTACACTGCAAATGAAAAAATAAAAATAAAAACAGGCCTACTATTAGCGAGTGATAGCACGGGTAACCTGTGCTATTAGGGATCAGTAGCGCTCGCAAAGCTACTCAAATAGCACTCCGATTTGCCTCGTGTTATTTTAATCACGTTGTTCGTGCTATTAATCCTGAATAGCACGATTACCCGTTAATAGTAGGCCAGCTTTATAAAAATTGCACGAGACTTACAGTAAGCTAAAGATCATTTACAGTGTGGCTACTATGTATAATGCAGTCACTATCTCGATACTTCAGGATAAACTTTCTCTTGAATTTTGCTTTAATAGATGGCTCCTCCTAATCTGTTGAAAAAACTCTGTCTAAAAAGGGTATAGCTTCTGCTCTAAAAAATGACGTCTCCAACTAGAAACTACAACTGTACAATTCCAAGGCTAGAGCTGCATGCTTGTGCACTTACTCTTATTAAACTACGGTGGCATTTCACTTTGTCCCGTGCTATTTCACTTAGTTATAGCGATTTTTCCAATACAATTTGAACTGGCAGTTTACACGCTGTACTATTAAATAACTTGTAGTGTACGAACAAGGCGTATTAATGATGCACTGTATTGGTTACATGAGAATAATACCGCTTTTCTCTCGAATATCAACAGATTATAGTTTTGAAGTAGAATACCTAGAACAAATTATAAGCTTTAGTGCACTTATCTTCTGATTTTTAGTATTGTAGAAGAATTAACGAGGAAACAAAAGTAAGTGTGGCTTTTTGCGTCTTAAAATCCGAACCCCCCAATGCGAACCTCTGGCTACGGGCCTGGTATGTATGTATGGATTGTACGTATGCCCTTTAAACGCGCGCAGGGAACTTTTTCTTCAAAAAACACGGCTTTTTAGGCTTGACCCCAGTTTATTCTGACACTACAGCATTAAGCAAGCCTTACTTTATACTTAAGCTCCAAAGTGTGAGAAAATTCCTGCGAAAACGCTTGCTTTTCAAGAAACAAAAAGTTGATTCGATCGGTTACTATGACATTGATGACCCTTTACCAGATTTAAATTCAAAACTTCGCCTTTTTTCCGGCTAAGTGCGGCTTGTCAGTTGTCAAGAGCCACCTGTAGTCAGTACTAAGAGAGCTATCACTACTTCTGAAAAGCGTATGTAAGCACATAAAGTATTAATGCTAAGGAAGCTACTACTACTCGAGGGATGCTGAGGTAAGTACGAAATTCCATATTTGTTAGCTAAATATGCAAAATAACTCTGGCCACTTCTGAAAAGCGTATGTAAGCACATAAAGTATTAATGCTAAGGAAGCTACTACTACTCGAGGGATGCTTAGGTAAGTACGCAATTCCATATTTGTTAGCTAAATATGCAAAAAAAAACTCTGGCCTTTCTTTTATATAGCTAGGAGCTTGTTGTCAACAGTGACTGGTAAATTCAAATAGTCAGAATGACTCAAATTTGGTACTACAAAAGTTACCACTGCTCAAGAAAATGAGGTAAGAAAGTAATTTTGTATTTGTGTGCTAAAATTGATTGTCTTTTGTTTTTGTAGGTGAGAGCTTGTTGTCAAGAATTCAAGGTAATTCAGATGGTCAAAGTAACTTCAATTTGATACTACAGAAGTTATCAATACTCAAGAATGATGTAAGTAGTAATTCCATATTTGTTGGCTAAAATTACAATGGTTTATTTTTTATCGTAGCTGAGAGCTTGTTCAAGAGTTACTGGTGATTGAGATTATCAGAATAGTTGATGTTTGATACTACAAAAGTTACCATTAATAAGGTAAGAGAGTGATTTTGTATTTGTTTGCTGAAATCAAATGTCATAACTGCTATTATAGTGTTTGCATGAAGTAAGCTAAAACATAGTAACATTGTATGTTACCTAACTATCAGGCTCGCTCGCCATTTGTGCTCAAGCACATCATTAGTTGGCGAGCGAGCGAAGCGAGCGAGACACTATCAGGGGTAACTCAATCGAGATTTCGCTATATTTATTTATTTATTTATCTGTTTATGGGGTACATGAGACCTCTGTTTTCGCCCGCGCTTCTAATTACGTAAGTTAGGTAAAGCGTTCACAGTTCCAGTATTTTTCAATCAACGAGCGCGGAGAATCTTGCTGCAGACACAACTTTGTTTCAACCAAAAAGTTTACAGCTACTCTCTTCTTGAAACAATTGTGAAGTCTTTGTCAAGCTGCGCTTCTTTGCCACTGCTTTCGAAGTTTATTCAGGTAATTCTGTTAGTTTAGTCTGGGATCAGAGACTTTAGATTCTCTGATGCTAACTGAGAATGGAAAGGGTTACACTGTGCACTACAGTTAGATGTTGTTTTTTTCCTTCCAATCAGTTGCAGAGAGTTGTTACTATGGCACTGAAATCCCTTTACCCTGTATGCTAAATTTAAAAACTGGACCTTATTTTCAGTAGCTTCAGTGTTAGAAGTCAAATATAAAAATAGTATAGTCTTTAGGCTCGCTCGCCATTTGTGCTCAAGCACATCACTAGTATATATATATGTATGTATGTATGGATGGTACGTATGCTCTTTAAACGCGCGCGCGGGGAACTTTTTTATCCTAAAAACACGGCTATTTAGGCTTGACTCTAGTTTATTCTGAAACTACAGCATTAAGCAAACCTTACTCTTTATACTTAAGCTCCAAAGTATGAGAAAATTCCTGCTAAAACGCTTGTTTTCAAGACACAAAAAGTTGATTCGACAGGTTACTATGGCATTGAAGACCCTTTTCCAGACTTAATTTCAAAACTTCGCCGTTTTATGGGGGGATACGGAGTGCCGGTTGTTGGTTGTCAAGAGCCGTTGGTAGTCAGAATGCCGTAGTATTAATGCTATGGAAGCTACTACTTCTCGATGGAAGCTGAGATAAGTACGCAATTCCATATTTGTTAGCTAAATATGCAAAATTAACTCTGGCCTTTCTTTTTTGTAACTAAGAGCTAGTTAACAGTGACTGGTAAATTCAAATGGTCAGATTGGCTCAAATTTGGTACTACAAAAGTTACCACTGCTCAAGAAAATGAGGTAAGAAAGTAATTGTGTATAATTGATTGTCTTTTGTTTTTGTAGGTGAGAGCTTGTTGTCAAGAATTCAAGGTAATTCCGATGGTCAAAGTAACTTCAATTTGATACTACAGAAGTTATCAATACTCCAGAATGATGTAAGTAGTAATTCCATATTTGTTGGCTAAAATTACAAATAATAACACTGGTTAATTTTTTATCGTAGCTGAGAGCTTGTTCAAGAGTTACTGGTGATTGAGATTATTAGAATGGTTGATGTTTGATACTGCAAACGTTACCATTAATAAGGTAAGAGAGTGATTTTGTATTTGTTTGCTGAAATCAAATGTCATAACTGCTATTATAGTGTTTGCATGAAGTAAGCTAAAACATAGTAACATTTTATGTTACCTAACTATCAGGCTCGCTCGCCATTTGTGCTCAAGCACACCACTAGTTTATATAATATATGGACGTACGTATGTCATTTTGTACTTTGACCCTCCGTATTTTTGTGTTCGCTCCGCGCTCGACCCCGTCCCAAACTTCACTAAACAGAATCCTCCGGTTTAGCGACCATTACCCGTATCACCTTAGAAATTGAAAAACTTGAAAACTTAGGGACTTCCATTTCTATTCGAGTTAGTGGCGATGGTAAGTCAATGCTCTCTTTGTCATGGTTATAAGCCGTGCGCAACAGTATTTACTTGAAAATACATGGTCCACTAGACTACCGCGAAGCGAAGGTAAGTCTGTGTAGGTGCATGTCCAGTTGTGTCAAAGCATTGTGTGTTACAACCACTACTTAGCTAAAGAATATCACAAAGAAAACTTTTAAATAACGTGTATTGTTTTGTTGTTGTTTTTTCCCTTCAATTCAAGCAGTTGCAGAGAGTTGTTACTATGGCACTGAAATCCCTTTACCGTGTATGCGAAATTTAAAAACTGGACCTTATTTTTCAGTAGCTTCAGTGTTAGAAGTCAAAATCATTCATATAAAAATAGTATAGTCTTTAGGCTCGCTCGCCATTTGTGCTCAAGCACATCACTAGTTTACCAAACATTAAAATACATGTACGTTGTTATCAGTTATGCAGGTGGCATCATATTCTTCAAATAAAATGCTGCAAATTCTATATAAAATCAATGTGGCATATATATAATCTGAAGTTCTCAAACTTGTATATGGCTTATAAATGAGTTGAAATTTTGATTGTATGTTGTTATTTTTCAGCTATGTATTTTTAATTCATGTACACATTCAATTTATAAAATTATGTTGTAAACACAAATTACTCTTTGTCCAACTTGTATTAAAATTCATTGAATCAAAGTTATTGCATGTAAAGACACAGCCACTAGTTGGGTGGTATGTGCAGCTTGAATATATAAATAAGCTATATATCTTACGAAACTATGTACAAAAATACTAGAAGCAATGGTAGTCATGAAGACCCTCCAAAAATGATACAGAAGAAGTGAAACTGTAACTCAGGCACAAGGAAGCTGCCAAGAACTAGTTAAAACACTACCAAGACACTAAATTCTACCAGTCACCCCAAACAGTTGTCATAGTCCATGAGCCAGAGAAAAAATTGGTACCATTTTTGGGAGTAAGGCTCATAGTGATTTTTGAGAAGGTCTATACCTCTAGAGTTGGAAAATATACGATAGCATTACTCAGGTGGTAGCTTGTGGTTTTTATCTGACATTTTGTAACCAGATGTCATTATCGACAATAGACACAACAAAACTTATTAAAGTTGTGGTTAATAGACCACACCCAGTAAACAGTGCTGACTCATCAAAAATAGCTGTTAAACTATTTAAGGTGTGAGCTTTCGCTCAGGTAATATATACATCGGAAAAAAATATATAGCTAAGGTATTGTATGAGTAGGAGTCTAATATTCATAGTCATTATCATTCAGCTCATCCTCCATTTTATCATCATCGTCCAAGTCATTATTTTGTTCATCATTGCTCTCTTCATCATTCTGCATTGAGGCAGCTTGATTGTCACAGTCCAGTAGTCTGCACATTTCAGTGCACTTGAGTCCATTTACCATGCATTCACACTTTGGTAATTCACAATTACGTGGACAGTTGCAGGCCAGTAGATCAAGGATGGCCTGAGGAGCTGGCTGACCATCCATCCAGTCCACTATAAGCTGTTCATTAGTTCCATCTCTCGCAAATTCCCATCCTCTTCCAATAGGACTTGGCACACAAGGGTCCTGCTCGAGACATCTTCTCCATATTCCAGCTTGGTAATAGGCTCTTAGGGTATGCTTTACTAAGCAATCCCTACATGTGGAAGCTGGTGACTCTCAATTTCGCCTTTCTTAGCACAGAATAGGTGGTATCTGAGAGCATTAACTGTGGTTGCTGAGGTTTTGTGAGCATAGAGGAGGCATGTGAAAGAAGAAAAGAGTGTATCAAGAGAAGCTGCAGGGAAAAGTTTTATATACAACTCCACTGACTATGAAACTAATGAGATTGGTTTTGTTAGCAATTCTCGACAAGAAAGTCCTCCATTGCCGAACAATCTGAGTGCTTGTGATACTCTGCAACTGGTGCCCAGTTTCTCCACCATGCAATAACCGTTCACTATTCTTGATGGAGTTCTCCCAGTAAGTGTCAAAGACCACATCAATTCGCTGACTCTGTCTCCCTTCATTCATTGCAATTGAAAAAACTGTGGCAGCAACATCACCAAAAGTGGCTTAATCGGCATTGATTCTCTGGACCAAATTCATTTCATCTATTACTGAAGTAGAGTTCTGTGGGAAATCATCTGCTACTGCTATACCCTTCTGCAGAGTAGCAGCCAGGCTAGCCTTGTCTGTCTTTCTCAGCAATCCATCAGGTGTGGAGAGAGCCCAGGGTAGTGGCCCAAGGCGGTGAGATAGAATATCTTCCATTCTTAAGTTGCACCCTTGTGCCATCACAATGATGTGACCAAAGAGAGATCTGTCCGCCTTCAGGATAATCACCCTCCCATTTGACTTCACTTCCTTCTTCCTGCACAGATTGTTGAATGTCTTCAACCTGTTGGTAACAACCGGGTCGTGGAATTTCTTAGTAGGTGGATCCTTCTCTAGCCTCTGACTCTTGAAAGCTGAATAACTTTGCTCACCTATCTCATGTGCCCTCATAAGATCAGATGCAATGTTCCTGGGGGCTGTCCGTGCAATAGAGATGCTAATAAGGCCCTGCTTTTCTGCGAAAGGATTGACCCACCCTTGGATGAGATGAACAACTGTGGACACAGCTTCTTCATCACTTTTCATTCTTGTCTGCTGTAGCTCTGGATGGTGAAGTTTAGCCTTGTTACCTTGCACCATGTCTCTTATCAAGCCAAGGAATGCACTGCGGTACTGAGCTGTGATGTAGTACCGTTTGATAGCTCCAGGTTTCACGCTAAACCGAGTTGTGCCTCCAGGAGTCTGAGTGTTCTTATTCACCGTGACTTCAGTCGTCTGGTCTACTGGTTCCGTCCAAAGGGATTACAGCTGGAAATCTGCACAGAGAATTGGCCAGCCTTGAAGGCCTCATATATATCCGGATTTTTTGTTGGTAGGGTTGTCATTTCAGCAAAATATGCAGAGAGATATCTGGCATAGTTCACTTTGTCATAGGCAAAACACCATGGAATCATAGATTTGATTGCATAAAGATGCAAACTCCAGTTCCCCTCACGGGAACTACGCAAAAGCCCAAGTATCACATTCTCTACAATATCTATGTAAGACATCCAGTAGGCAGAGAGATCTCCATTGTTGTGGCGGAGATGTTCTGTGAAGTCACCCCAGATGGTCATTAGCTTAGCTACAGTTGGGCTGTTCAGCAAATTGTCAAAATTCTGTTGATTCAAACTGCAAACTACGCTGTTCACCTCCTCCACAAATGCCTTGTTTATAGCACTAGCTTCGTGATCGTTCTCCATCCATAACATAAACTCTGCCCACACCAATCTCATCAGGGCTTCATAAATGCACTTGTGCACCCTGACTGCCCTGTTGTATAATGCTTGCCATTGAGCACACCTCTGATAGACCCCTCAGCTACCAGTCCAGCTTCAATACAGATGTCTTTCAAACCAGCACCCTGGAACTGCTTTCCAAGAATTGATAAGGCATTGCAAATGGTGTGAAATATCCCCATCCTAAGAAGGATGTTTGGAAAAAGCTCTTTTTGCTTCCAGATTATTTCAGCAGCTTTTTACTCAACTCTGTGGCTGGTGCATTGATTGTAGGGAGGTAGTCAACAACATCTTCTGAGATGGATACTTGGTCCCTTGTTTGAATGTTAAATCCGGTCCAGCTTGGAATTGCCTGGTGTTCTTGGTCCTTTTGCCGTGCAAGTATCCACACCAAGTTTTTCTTGGCCTGTACAACTATACCATTGACTCTATGTGAAGTGCCTTTCCCAGTGAGTGTCTCCTCAAGCCGATCAATGTTGTCCCATGCAAGGTTGACAAAAACATTTGGCTGGATTGAGGCTGGAATTGCAACTCTCTGGGTAGGACTGATGGCTAGCTTCTGGAGACAGAGAGCAGTGTCATTTTCTTCCAGCTGAGAGTAGGACACTCCATGCCCAAACCGGTTTAGAATTCCAATGATTTCAATATTTCCAGTCAGAGTTTTGACTGCATATGGTAGTAGGAGATGTTTTGGTGGTTTGTTCCTGCCACCTGTCACAGCATATATTATATCCTGACTAAATGACTTCACTAGAGTGGCGATTCTGTGTGTTGGACTCTTTGTATCAGGATTACCAGTCAAAAGGCCGACAAAAAAAACGCTCTAATTCTTTTGGTATGGCATCACTACTGCTCACATCAGATGGGTGGTATGGCCAAGGAGAAGATACAGAGTGGCTTTTGATGACTGATCGGATTTTTGAGGAGGCCTGATCAATGATCTTGTTGAAATCAATGGTTTTGGATATTTCTATCTCCTGGTGGAGCCGCTTATTCTCCAAGATAACATCTTGGAGAGATAAATTACTCGAAACAATCAACAACCTTCCATTGTTGTCTGGGAATATCTGTACTGAATCCCCCAGCTCTGATTGCAATTTCCTGTAGATATGCTTCCTTGTCGAATCATGCAAGTTTTCATTGCTATCAGACATAAAAGATTCCAGTTTTGTAGTCAGTGAAGCTATTGGTATAACTGTTTTGCTGGGAAGAATAACTTCTCTGATGTAGTCAAAGAGATTATCAAAAGCTTCTCTTTCAACTTTTTCATACCTTTTTTCTTGATCTGACCTTTCATTTTCGTGTTCATGTTCCTGTCTTCACTCCTCTTGTATAATTCCTATAACAGGAAAAGTGATAGTGGGCCTCAGCCGCAACTATATCTCTGCTGGTGACTGCTAGAATCTTTTCGTCTCCTTTAAGGGTTGCACACTATCTCAGTGTCTGATCTGCCCTTAACTGTATTGCCTGTGTAAGTGTTTCACGTGACCTGGAGCTTTTCAGAAACTTGACCTTGTTGCAAAAGATGCAAACTGCATCATATACCCTAGATTCTGAGCGAGATCTCTTGCATAATCTTTTTGATGAGGTTGATGGGGAGCTAGGATCAGTATCCTCAATAAGACCTTCACTTGCTTTTCTTTTCATGGTCTCTAAATCTCTCTTAATTGTGAAAAGGCTCCTACACTTTCGGTGGTACCTGATGTTTGGAATTTCTTTCTCTAGAAGTTGCTTTGCCACTTCCAAAATAGAAGCATGGATCCTTACTCTCGCTGCTTCATACAATGTTTGCCATGAATTAAATGTCTTCACCATAGCCAAATGATCTTCTTTTTCACTTGAATTTGATGCACATATGATGCAGACTTCCTTTTTGTCTTCCATTTTCAAAGAGATACTGCTATAGTAACCCTACTAGGCCGCTATAGGCTATATTGTGCAGTACAACAGTACCTAAAAGTGCAATGGTAGTCATGGTAAAACAAAAGGTTAAAAAAAATACTGACGGACTATCAGTAAACACCTCTAACTATTGCTTATAGTCCTTGGTATGTATATGTAAGTGTAGTTTACCTGCCCTTCCGGTTTTCCTTTCGGTAAAAGACTTAGTGCTATCGTGTATTTTCCAACTCTAGAGGTATAGACCTCAAAAATCACTATGAACCTTACTCCCAAAAATTGTACCAATTTGCTAAAATTGGGTCTCTAGCTCATGGACTATCAAGGCAGCACAGCACGGTACGGTGAGGGGAAACCCATACTTCCAACCGGATTACAGCAAGATACAATCATTCTCAATAGAAGCCAATTATAGCGAGTATGACACAGTGATACCTTCATTATGGCAATGTATTTTAGCATTACTAGGTAAACTTCAATACATTTAATTCTTATTAGTAGTTTTTAAACTATTAATTCTGAATTAACTTTTTCTACCATCATGGTGTTTATTGTGGTTTCAAATTTAAAGGAAAAAACCTATGAGATATCTCATTTTAAAACTTCAGTACGACTTAATTGATGCTTGTCAGCTACTTAAATGTGCTATATAATTGTACATTCAAGGTATTACCTGAGGGTGGTATGCTGAGGTGATACGATGATCAGTCTTGGTTAAAGAGTAAAGAGTTATAGACATTTCATTTACAAATTCTCTTGCCTGGTCCGTAATAACAACATTGAAACACCCATAACGACACATCACCTGAAATCAAGAAAAAGTATTAATTACCATACTACAAAACCTTGGTCAAATCTTACATTATACACACATTTTGCAACGTTTCCTGCTGATTTATCCACCACAGCATCTGCTTCAGCCCATTTAGAGAAATAATCAGTCAGAGTTATGATGTATTTATTTCCCTTTGCAGTTTGAGTTAGTGGTCCTATCAAATCAATACCCACTTGGTACCACAACTTTGATCTGATAGGAACTGGATTTAGTGGACCATTTGCTTTCTTTAACTTTTTATTACTTCTCTGACATGTCACAAGTCTTAACCTGTAATAGTTATAAAGTAAATTAGTATTCACATTAAGTATCATAAAAGGGGAGGGCATTTTACATATGTGGAGACTTCCTTGTACATTGAGGGCCAGTAATACTTCTTGTATATCAAGTCATACGTTCTATTTAAACCCAAATGGTTGGCATCATGCACAGTAGAAATAATTCTTTGTTGCTGTCTATCACTCTCAATCACTAATCTGGCTGAATCTTTCCTATTAGCATACATGTATTGTTATTTCTAGGATAATAATTAATAGCTAGCTACCTCCAACATAATGGAGTTGAGCATCTTGAAGAATAAAATATTTTGCTCTTTTCCTCAGATCAAGTTTTTCATTCTTCTTTAACCCTTCAGGATAGAGCCCAATGTTAATATAGTTGTAAATATCTCGGAAAAGCAATCTTCGTTTCAGCCATGGAAGTTAGTAAAGAACCCTTACAACTGCTCCGCAATTCGAAACAAAAAAGGTAGTCCCCGGTCATTACCAAAACTACGGTGGATTTACGAAAACTACGGGGTACCTAAAACTTTATGACACCGGGCCGCTTTGCCAAATTTAGTCCCACACCTAGCCCGGGAGAAAAAAAAATCAATTTTGTGATTAATTAGAGGTAGCCCCGAACTCACCGACTGCACAGGTTAGGTAATTATTTTTAAGAACAGTTGATAGTTTGATTTCTCTTATTATCAGTATAGTTATATGTTTAGACTGCTCTTTAATACTTCTTGTTGATGAGTTATCTCTCTAGCTACTTCATAATCGGCTAGCTCCTGAAGTATAGATAAGAAAGAAGTATAGGTAAGAAAGACCTATAGGTAAGAAAAAAATGGTTTTAAGTTACATAATTATTTTTTAAGTAACAGTTGATAGTTTGATTTCTGACAATTTCTCTTGCTATCAGTATATTATAGTTAGCTATAATGTTTAGACTGCTCTTTTAGTACTTCTTGTTGATATATTTTCCTCAGAACAAGGGCTCAATTAACTATGTTTTAAGCTCTAGCTATAGTGCTATTCCCAATTTAACGGCTAATATGCTTTTACATTGGGATTGTTAACACTTTAGAATTGTTCCCAGAATTAAAGTAAAATTTCAGTTAGCTAGCCATCACAGTGTGTAATAAACTATCACATTGGAAAAGGAGGAGAGTTAGAGAGAATTTGCTTTCTCCCTTCTCAGCTTCCCACTCCCACTCCCACTACAGAGGAGGCTCCACACACTTGTGGTTGGGGGGGCAAAATATTAGAGATTGGCACACTCCTATGAAATCTGATTTTTAAGCTATAATACATCATACAAAAAGACTGATTAAAATGTTCCAAAGTATCTATTCTTTTCTTCATGTAGTGATACAAAGTCACAAGTTTTTGAATTGGGGAGGGGGGGCAATGCCCCCCCACAATTAATATTGGGGGGGCAATTGCCCCCCCCTGCCCCCCCAGTGGAGCCTCCCCTGCACTATATATATAATAATTTATTGCAGCTTTGATATTTTTAATTGAAATCTCCGCATCACCGAGCGTTCTGTATTCTCCCATATTGTTTTTTTTTTTTTTTTTTTTTTTTTTTTTAAACTGAGACAAAAAGTTTATATGTCAAATGTGAAAATAAAAAAAAAATAAAAAAACAGAAAGCAAATGTAGTCATTGATTTGTTAGCTGTGCTTCGTTGCTGACCAGGTCTATTTGGGTGGGGCATCGGATGGCGTGTCCTCGAGAAGAACGAGCCCCACGGATGCACTGGATAGCTCACCTCAAGAGAGAGAATGATAGTCTGCAGCGTAGCCAGTAGAGGGTTTGGCTGTACTTATGGTCCCACTTATCTGCTAGAAGGGATGCTAGCCTTTTGTAAAATGAAGTAGACTGCTTGGCCATTCCCCCTGTTGCAGAAAGGACAATTGGTGTGATACGGTTTATATTGTACGGTACACTACGCATGCGCGTAGCGAGTAAAATCAATGAAAATTGAATTGTAACCGGTTGAGAAAAAATATCAAGGCAGCAATAAATCACTTATTACACTCGTCGTACAATATGGGAATGATATTTTACTCTCACGCCACATTTTCACTCGCCTTTGGCTCGTGAAAATATTTTGCGTGCTCGTAAAATATTTTCCCATATTGTACTCTGACTCGTGCTATAAGTATTATTTATTGCAGCTTTGATATTTTTACTTGAATATTTCCGCATCACGCGAGCGTTCTGTATTCTCCCATATTGTACGGTTTATATTGTACGCTACTTGTAGCGCGCGTAGCGAGTAAAATCAATGAAATTTTATGTAACCGGTTGAGAAAAATTTCAAAGAAGCAATAAATCACTTATCACACTCGTCGTACAATATGGGAATGATATTTTTACTCTCACGCACATTTTCACTCGCCTTGGCTCGGAAAATTTTTGCGTGCTCGTAAATATTTTCCCATATGGAACTCTGACTGTGCTTAATTATTATATAGTCGAACCTCTCTACAACAGCCAAGCATGGGGACAAGCGTGTTGGCCTTTGTAGAGAGTTTGACCTTATTTCGGAGTTTTTCAGGTAAAGCCCACCACAAAGGAGGTGTGTCCGTCATAACTATGGCTAGCCAGGTCGTTACTGCTACTGAACTTCAAGTACTGGAAATAGACTCTTACATTAGGGGCTACCACGCATATACTGATGTATGGGTACCTATGGTAGGGGAATCACTATTGGTAAAGCCAGAGCCTGCAAATGCCAAAGATAAGAAAGCAGTGGCTATTTTGAAGGAGACTACTATTGTAGGTCATGTACCACAAAACCTGGCTCCACGGCTTTTCCAGTTTTTGAGAAGAGACGTCAACAAAGCATTTGCCGTGATACGAGGGGACAAAGTGAACAGAGGCGCTGGTTACGGTCTAGAAGTGCCGTGCATCTACCGCCTATACGGCCCTCCAGCCTATATCAATAAAATGAGGGAGCTGGTAAATGATCTGATTGCTGCTGGACATTTGTAATTCTGACTTGCTCTATATTCGAGTTTAAAATGACTAAATTGTTGTGCAAGCTATGCATGGGTGTGGCTAACTGGCCGTTGTGGGAGATAATTTTGTATTGCAATTGCAATTTCACTGTGGGGTCCGGTAATATGACCGTTGTTCGGAGTTGGGAGTCAACCGTTTCTCAGAGTTTAAAATCTATTACAGACATGCGGATGGAGCTCCGTTCCCAGCGGAATGACCGTCGTTGAGAGTCTGACCGCTTTTCGGAGTCCCGTTGTAGAGAGGTTCGACTGTATATATATATGTGAGTGGGTCTAGGAAAAGGGACCTTATGGCGCAAATCAAAAAATAATTTGAGTTTTTTATGCTAATAAAAAGATACAATTTATCTCAACTTAGTGCTAAATACTGGAGGGTAAAACCTTCGACACGCAGAGAAACTGGCAGTTGAACTGGGCCCTATTCAGCAAAGCAATTGAACTAGAAATCGAGAAAACATAAATTGAATTTCCACTTCCGGTATAATTAACGTTTCCGTATACTTAACGGCGTACTCCGCATATACACAATTAAATCGTACAGCCGCTTTTTCGGCGACTAACGAAGTTTGCGTAGAGTTCTTTTTAGCTTTCAGAGCGTCGCACGACCTGTCTTGTTGGAATCCTTGGCTGCTCTATTCGCTGTAGCGGTAAACTTTTTGCAGCGGTAAATGTTTTGACATGCGAAATTTGGCATAGACGTAGAGTAAGGGTCACTAAGACGAATTCTGCAAAAAACAAAAATAGGAGAAAGAAAGAATTTTTCCGATGACTTACTTCTGGAACCTATATCTCAATTTCAATTTTTGCGCCGTAAGGTCCATTTTCCCAGACCCGCTCACATATATATATGTTTATATATATATAATATATATATAATATACATATATTATAATTATGTAAATTTCATGTACACTACACTTGAAATTCTAAAATTAAAAATATACCACTTGTATACTTTGTTTTTCACTTCTATTGCTGTAGCTAACTTTATTGTTGCAGAATATATATGTGTTTAATTCATAGTTTGTTGCACACATTTATGTGTATTGTAGTTACCTTCCCCTGGCTATTTAGAGTTGGGAAGGGAGTAAGAATCTAACTGACTGTGTGTGAGATCTTACCACAAACTGTTTGGACTCTTTTGATGTGTCTGTGTTGTATCTATGTGTAATCTTAGCTCCGCCCCTATCAACACTTAGGTTTTGTTTCAATGGCGTGTTTTAAGCCTGAAGTTTGCATAGCTCCACTGAGTACAACCAAAAAAATTAATAAAATAAATTTAAGTCTTTGTTGTTTTCTGGTGTCATCTGTACTTGTAGAGCTTCCTTAATCTTTAACTCACAATTCTTAGTGGCTATGTTTACCATTGCCTCTAATCATAATAACTTGTCTGTATGTAGCAGGTCCAAAGTAAACATTGAAGAACTGAAAATAATATGGTAATGTGATATATTTTCTCTGCAATTTAATTTTTTCAATCTATGTTCTAAAAATTTTTGAATATCAAAGTAAATTATGGTAACAGAATAAGAAAACTAGAAAGACTTACAACAAAACCATTTTAATTAATAGCCTTGATGGTTACTATACGTATATGGCTAACCTACTAAAGTAATAATGCTATGTCCATACTGTAGGAACCTAATTTTTTGGAGTGAAGACAACTTATATAGCTGTCAGTTCATTAGGAGGACTTTTTTTTGTCTCATCTATGTAGTGTTGAGGCTGAAGGGTTTTTTCTGGTAGAGTATGGCCTGAAATAATTGCATTAGATAGCTGTTAAAATACATTTCCAAATCTTCAGTGTGAAGTGTAAATACTTCGATAATGCTTCATGGTTAGAATGCTGTAAATGCTATAGGAATAGCTACTATTGAATCCTACTTTAGTGTCCCACAAGAGTACTCATGGTAAGTGTAGGTACTTGTAGTGGTTTCAATTTGTACTAGATGCTTTCTTTTCCTACAAAAATAGTAACAGACATCTTACATGAGGAAAGTCCCTTCTTTTGAAAGTAATGAATACTCTGTCTATGGAATGAGACAGAGTATTGCACAGATTCTACACATGAGTTAACATACTGTTTATTGTGGACTTGGTGTACTCAAAGATACAGGTTCCAATTCTGGCAGTGGACTTATCTCTTTTAAATCATCCTCAGAAAGCGAACATTGAGGCTATAGAAATGGGATGACAGGTATGTAGATTTCTTCACATAGATGCTAACAAACACACTGCCATGGCCAAGACTACAAACAACTTTAAAAGATCCAACCCATTTTGAATCAAGTTTACCACCTCTTCTTTGTCTCCTCCTGAAATCCTTCTTGAGTACTAGAGCACCATTCCTGAAAATGTGCAGATTGGAGTGGTTCTGATCGTAAATTCTCTTGATGGGATTGGGCATGAATTACATTGGTTTTAGCTTTTTCAAGAATTAATGATAGAATTAAATATTTAATATTGCTTGAATTGCTTTGAAGAAAGTTTTTTTAGGAAGAAATGAGCACAGGGCAAATTGTATCCAAAATGGGTTGGTCCATTATAGCTGATAGAAATAGAAATAGTCAAATAAAGTCAATGGTGTCCACGTAAATCCTTACCATCAGCTAATGAGCACTTCTTCAAAGATGTTTTCTGTCTCATCCATGTCTCTTTCTCCAGAAAATGACACATCTCCCTCTCCGAGAAAACAATTTCGCGCTCTTCTGAAGATAATTCTCCCAGACCAGCCTCATTAATTTCTCAAAGTCTTGAAAGACCTATCTTGCTCCCTTCAAAAAAGCCATTGATTTACAACCTTTCTCACCTAACTCTCTCTCTCTCTCTCTCTCTCCAGAGAGAGACATTTTACTCCATCCTAAAGCATAATGTCCATCTTCATTCAATTCTCTCTCTCCAGAAAGAAACACCTTGCTCCCTCCAAAAGAAGCTGATTTAAAGTCTGATGTAATTGAGGTAGAGCAGTGTGTTCTAAAAACTAAAAAGAGTTGACAGTACCGATTCCTAAGTTTAATTGACTATAGCTGATGAAGAATTGTTGCTAATATAAGGGTTGTTTCGTTATGTAAGTTGTACTTTCATTACATCATTTTAAAAGTTATTTATAGAGTACAATTCCCTATAGGATAAGCTCTTTAGTCTCTTCTAGTCTCTTTAGTCACTTTCTCTTCCAGTCTCTTCTAGTCCCTTCTAGTCTCTTCAGTTTTCTTATAGTCTCTCTAGTCTCTTTAGTCTCTTCTATTCTCTTAGGTCTCTCTAATCTCTTCTAGTCTCTTAGTCACTTCTTTTCTCTTTAATCTCTTCTAGTCTCTTTAATCTCTTCTGTTCTTTTTGGTCTCTTCTAGTCTCTTCTGGTCTCTTTAGTCACTTCTAGTCGCTTCTATTCTCTCTAGTTTCTTCTAGTTTCTTTGGTCACTTCTATTGTCTTTTGTCTCTTCTAGTCTCTTTGATCTCTTCTAGTCTCTTCAGTCTCTTTAGTCTCTTCAATCTCTTCTAGTCTCTTCTAGTCTCTTTAATCTCTTCTGTTCTTTTTGGTCTCTTCTAGTCTCTTTAATTTCTTATAGTCTCTTAGTCTCTTTAGTCTTATAGTCTCTTCTAGTCTTTTCTATAGTCTCTTTAGTCTCTTCTATTCTCTTTGGTCTCTTCTAGTCTCTTCTAGTCTCTTCTAGTCTCTTTTAGTCTCTTTAGTCTATAGTCTCTTCTAGTCTGTTGTTCACATGAAACTGCATAATTATTCTGATGTGGAGTCATCAATGACACATTGCAATGAATAAAATTATTATAATCAACTTGTACCATGATATCTTGCCTTCTTGTGACTTTCATATGTAGAAAAATACTGTTAGATATTCATTATTATACTGATTAATTAAATATGTTATATATTTAATACCTATAGTGGACAATAACTGTGTGTAAAAATTCTTTAGGATATTTTATTCATTTCATCAAAATTTTATACCAAAAATTAGTGTGTTATACATGCATAGTCACCCACTTACCTACCACCTACAGACGAGTGTTATAGCAAAAAATATTATGTTACCCTAAGCAACTGGTTTAATAAACATATATAATATAACATTCATGTCAGTCATTATTGTTACCTGTGTGCATGTGCATTTGGCCCTTGAGCTGTTGAGCTCCAGTATTCATCTGACCTGAAATGAATTAGAACTCCTCCCAATGGTCTGAGGTTGATATTTGAAACTGTGTGAGACATAGACAGGTCATAGGTTGAAAGGACTATGCACAATGCACACAGGCAACAATTGTTCATCACACCAGTTGTTTAGGGTGTCACAATAATTTTTGCTATAATATTAGCTAATGAATGACCATGAGTATAAAACACTAGTTTGTGGTACAGTCCTCATGAATAAAGAAGAATACCATTCTCTAAGCTCACCCGTTAAAATATGGAGCACAGAGAAAAAAAACAACAGAGAGTAAAATGATGCAAGGTTCTAGTTTAAATAGTGGGATGAGGAAAGGTGAGCATGAGTATACATATATGGAAAAGAAGTGTTTGCATGAACATGTGTGTATAACTGTTCCACAAATTAAATAAATCTACAGAATGAATGGAGGGTAGGGTGACTGTTAATGGATCAATGTTTATTTAGCTGCAGGATGAGGGGGTGACTAGGGCAGGCTCTAAAGAGTTAATTTCTAAAGATCACACAGATACTGAGCAAGAGAAAGGTTTGATTCTTACTATTCCATACATAGCAGGATTGGGTGAGACTATTCAGAGAGTGTGTAGAGACTTTGACATAAAACATCATTTAAGTTGGGTAAGACACTAAGATAACATCTTACTAAAGTCAAAGATACTATACCCATTACCACCGAGTCATCCATACTATACAGTATACCCTGCAGTTGTGGTAAAGTATACATAGGTGAAACAACAAGAAGGCTTGAGCAGAGATTGAAAGAACATCAGGATGCTTGGAAGAGAGGTAATGAGAAGGTTTCAACCATTGCTGAACATGCTTGGCAACATTAAATGGGAAACAGAGCCAGTAAGAATCGTGAGTTGAAGATCAAGGAAGCTCTACACATACAGATGACACCTGGCAACAACAAGTTTAACAGAGACATAGGTTTAGAGCTTTCAGAATGCTGGCTGTCCATGCTGTGTGCAAATCACCCTCTAGGATATAATAAACAGTAAGCATACCGTCCAGAAATCTTGCTGTTAACATTGTGTTATTATATAACCACAGAGAGTTCGACTTCAGTTAATCCCTGAAGAGGACTTCGGCAAGAAGTCAAAACGTCAGGTTAAGTTTTAATTAAAATTTTAGCTGTTAGAACAAGAAAAATTTCTATTAAGTTATATCTTTGCAACGTGTCATTGATGACTTCATATCAGAATAACAGATCTGCTCATTATGATATTCAGGTAGTATCTTGGAAGCTCTAAAACATTAAACATAATGTTAAGGCCAGCCCTCAGAAAGTGGTTGACAAGGCAACCCAGGAACTTTGTTATGAACTAGAGCTGGACTCATAGCATGTACATATGTGTGTGTGACTGCATGTATTAATGTTTTATTTTGACCCTCATTTCATATACATTCTATACACTCCCCAGTGTGTGAGAGGTTACTTCTATATATCAATATAGTAACACCTTTCATTCACTAACGAATCATCTCCTCTCATTCAACTCTCTCATTAATTAGTACCAGACTTTCCTCATATATAGCTCTCTGTACCCTGTCATGAGAGTACAAATTACATGAAAAAACACAACCAATGTAAGTCCACTTTTTAATGTAATTTGTTTAAATTATTAATAATCGGAATGGACACTGGCCTACTGTATCCACTATTGAACGTCCACAAGGGGGGGGGGGACCATCCATGGCAAATAATTCTGTTGGTCCCATGTAGAGTATCTCCAATTGTGTTGCTAGGTTCTAAATTAATTAGGTGCTGCAGGCAGTCCTTAACTAGGGTCCCTCAGGCCCTAAGTGTAGCGCCCTCGCTGCGCTTGAGAGGCTACAATCAAGGGCCTTCAGGGACCCTAAATACAGTAGTTCCCTCTGAAGCAGCGCCTAACTATTATGTAGCTAGATCCCTTGGTCTGAGACCTAACTATAATTTAGTTCATTTTTAGCAAACAAATACAGAACTACTCTCATACCTTAATTTCCTGAGTATATATAGTGGTAACTTGTAGTATCAAAATTAGCCAGAGTTATTTTTGCAATAACAAATATCGAATTACGTACTTACCTCTGCTCCCCCAAGTAGTGGTAGCTTCCTTAGTATTTATATTATGCCATTCTAACTACCAGTGGCTCTCGGTGGAGTTGAGTTTTCAATGCCAGTCGGGGCAACTTTTTGGGACTTTAAAAAAACAAGCGTTTTGCAGAGATTATCTCACACTTTTGAGCCTAAGTTTAAAAATAAGACTTGCCTAATGCGTAGCATCAGAAGAAACTGGAGTCAAGTGTTATTGGCTAGCGAGACACTTACAGGGGTAACACAAACGAAAATCGGGGATGTTTGTTTGTTATCGAGAGAGATATACTATTAGGAGTGGACAATGCAAAATCAGGTACATGGTATATCGAAGCGAGCGAGACACTCTCAGGGGTAACACAATTGAAAATCGGGGATGTTTGTTTGTTGGCGAGCGAGCGGAGCGAGAGAGACAGTATTAGGGGTGGATAATGCAAAATCGGGTATATGTTCGATGTATAGCTATACTTGTTCAGGGAGCGAGCGAAGCGAGCGAAGCTGACTCTCAGTCGTGTTCAATTGAGATTTCAGATATTATATATATTTATACCATGGTTGCTGTGGTAACACCCATGGATTAAAAGTGATATTTTCCCGGTGATTTTTCCTGGGGCTATGATATTTATTTTCCCGGTGTGGTGTCAAGCGAATTCTTCCGTGTTTCCGGCCCAAAATTAAAATTCAATTAAAATTCAATTGAAGCAGGCCAGAAAGTTTACTTTAGCAAGTTTACTTTAGCAAGTTTACTTTAGCATTGTAGCTGCCAGCTGTTATCTCCAGATCTAACTCTACCTGGGCTGCTCAGCAGTAAGCAGTAAAGCAGCTAGCTGTGGTAAATTCCTGTGGTATGAGAGCGGCAGGAGTTATATGTGGTAGGGCTGGTCCCATATAGGTGGATATGAGAGAGTAGTAGTAGCAGCAACTATGGTATAAAACAGTTATGCCATGGCAACATCTGGGTTATGGAATATCACCGCCCTTATCCCTCGGGCTTCACCCTCGGGATCAGGACGGTTATATTCCATAACCCCTAGTTGGCCATGGCATAACTACTAGTGGTGTGCTTGAGCACAAATGGCGAGCGAGCCTGATAGTTAGGTAACATAAAACTAAGTATTGTTACTATGTTTTAGCTTAGTTCATGCAAAAACTATAATAGCCGTTATGACTTTATTTCAGCAAACAAATACAAAATCACTCTCTTACCAGATTAATGGTAACTTTTGTAGTATCAAACATCTGCCATTCTGATAATCTCAATTACCAGTAACTCTTGAACAAGCTCTCAGCTACGATAAAAAAATAAACCAGTGTTATTATTTGTAATTTTAGCTCCGTATCCCCCCTAAAACGGCGAAGTTTTGAAATTAAGTCTGGAAAAGGGTCTTCAATGCCATAGTAACCGGTCGAATCAACTTTTTGTTTCTTGAAAAGCAAGCGTTTTCGCAGAAATTTTCTCACACTTTGGAGCTTTAAGTATAAAGTAAGGCTTGCTTAGTGCTGTATTTTCAGAATAAACTGGGGTCAAGCCTAAAAAGCCGTGTTTTTTGGAGAAAAAAAGTTCCCCGCGCGCGCGTTTAATTACATACGTACGTCCAAACATATATACAAATAAATAAACTAGAAAATGCTCGTGTAGCATTGGTTGGGCGAGCGAGGTTCTGGGGAAATGTTGACACTTTCAATTGCATTGGGGTCGTTTGATTTGAATTTGCATTGGTTTTCTTCCTGCAGGTTGCCAAATCTGAATTCACATCTCATTATTAGTAGTAGAATATGTAATGACATGTAAAGGGGAAAATGATGATTGGTAAAGGGTAAAGAATGGTACTCCTCATGATAAAGTAACAATTGGTAAAGGGTAAAGAATGGTACTCCTTCTGGAGAAATGTTGACACTTTCAATTGCATTGGTTGGGCGAGCGAGCGAAGTTCTGGAATGAGCGCGCGCTTTTAAACGACCACGTATTTAAACGACCACGTATTTAAACGACCACGTATTCAGGATTTCCATAGGCGAGCGTGCGAAGTTCTGGCATGCGCGCGCGTTTAAACGACGACGTACGTATTCAAAAAAAAAATGAACGTATTCAAAAAAGACGTATTCAGGATTTCCATAGACTACATCTTAGTTCCCCGCGCGCGCGTTTAATTACATACGTACGTCCAAACATATATACAAATAAATAAACTAGTGGTGTGCTTGAGCACAAATGGCGAGCGAGCCTAAAGACTAAACTATTTTTATATGAATGATTTTGACTTCTAACACTGAAGCTACTGAAAATAAGGTCAAGTTTTTTAATTTCGCATACACGGTAAAGGGATTTCAGTGCCATAGTAACAACTCTCTGCAACTGCTTGAATTGAAGGAAAAAAACAACAACAAAACAATACACGTTATTTAAAAGTTTTCTTTGTGATATTCTTTAGCTAAGTAGTGGTTGTAACACACAATGCTTTGACACAACTGGACATGCACCTACACAGACTTACCTTCGGGGTAGTCTAGTGGACAATGTATTTTCAAGTAAATACTGTTGCGCACGGCTTATAACCATGACAAAGAGAGCATTGACTTACCACCGCCACTATAACTCGAATAGAAATGGAAGTCCCTTAAGTTTTCAAGTTTTAACTGCACCCGCAAAAGAATTCAAAACGGTAAACAATTCAATTTCTAGGGTGATACGGGTACTGATCGATAAACCAGAGGATTCTGTTTAGTGCAATTTGGGACGGGGTCGACAATCGAACTAACACAAAAACGCGAGGGTCAAAGTACAAAATGACATACGTACGTCCATACATATATCTAAATAAATAAATAAACATCCCCGATTTTTTCATTTTTACCCCTGTAAGTGTCTCGCTCGCAACGCTCGCTCGCCAATAAACAAACATCCCCGATTTTCAATTGTGTTACCCCTGTAAGTGTCTCGCTCGCTACGCTCGCTCGCCAATTACATATAGGTATGTATGCGTATGTCAAAAATTTCGCCCGCGCTTCTAACTAGTGGTGTGCTTGAGCACAAATGGCGAGCGAGCCTTAAAACTACACTATTGTTTTTAAAATAAAGTCGAGTTGTTAAATTACGCATATACGGTAAAGGGGATTCAATGCCATCCCCTCAACTGTTTGAATTGAAAAAGAAGCAACAAAATCAAGTCACGTTATTTAAAATTTTCTCTGTGATATTCTTAATAGTAGTTGTAACGCACAATACTTTCACACAACTGAACATACCTACGCAAGACTTACCTTCGTGGTTCGTCTAGTGGACAATGAATTGTCAAGTAAATGCTGTTGAGTAGGGCTTATAACTGTGACAAATAGCGCATTAACTTACCACCGCCACTAACTCGAATAGAAATGAAGCTCCCATAAGATTTTGAGTTTTAACTGCACCCGCAAAACAATTCAAAGCCGTAAACAATTCAATTTCTAAGGTGATACGGGTAATGGTCGCAAAACCAGAGGATTCTGTTTAGTGAAGTTTGGGACGGGGTCGAACGCCGAGCGAACACAAAAATACGGAGGGTCAAGGTACTAAATGACATACATAAGTCCAAACATATATATAAATAAATAAATAAATAAACAAACATCCCCGATTTTCGATTGTGTTACCCCTGTAAGTGTCTCGCTCGCTACGCTCGCTCGCCAATTACGTAAGTTAGGTAAAGCGTTCACAGTTCCAGTATTTTTCAATTAACTGGCGCGGAGAATCCTGCTGCAACTTTGTTTCAACCAAAAAGTTTATAGCTACTCTCTCCTTGAAACAATTGTGAAGTCTTTGTCAAGCTGCGCTTCTTTGCCACTGCTTTCGAAGTTTATCCAGGTAATTCTGTTGTTGTTAACTCTTCATGCCTAATCATTGCTATTATTTAGCGATTTTCCTTTCACAAATCAGCTTTACCTATACTCATATATTTACTCGCTCGCCATGCATTTGCGCTATTCGAGCGCACCACTAGTATATGTATGGATTGTACGTATGCCCCGTGCGGGTACCGTTTTTTCTCCTAAAAACACGGCTTTTATGCTTGACTCCACTTTCTTCTGATACTACAGCATTAAGAAAGTCTTACTTGAAACTTGGGCTCCAAATTGTGGGATAATTCCTGCGTAACGCTTGTTTTTCAAGTCCCAAAAAGTTACTGCGACTGGTTACTATGCCATTGAAAACCCTTTACCAGACTTCATTTCAACACTTCGTCGTTTTTTGGGGCTACTAAAAATGCCACTTATTGGTTGTCGTCAAGTGCCACTGGTAGCTAGAATGGCTAAATGATAATACTAAGGAAGCCACCATTACTTGGAAGAAGCTGATGTAAGTACGTGGTTCCATACTTGTTAGCTAAAATAACTCTGGCTGTTATGTTTTGTTAGAGCTGCGAGCTTGTTCACTGATTACTGGTGACTGAGGTAGTCAGAATGGCTGAAATTGGATACTACAGAAGGTACCACAGTCAGAATACATTATAATAATGCTGAGGAAGCCACCACTACTAGAGGGAAACTGAGGTAAGTACTTAAATCCATATTTGTAAGTTAAAATTACAAAAATAACTCTGGCCTTTCTTTTGTATAGTTGAGAGCTTGTTTTCAAGAGAGACTGGTAATTCAGATAGTTGATACTACAGAAGTTACTACTACTCAAGAAAATGAGGTAAGAAAGTAATTTTGTATTTGCTAACATTAATTGTCTTTTGTTTTGTAGCCGAGAGCTTGATGTCAAGAATTACTGGTAATTGAAATAGTCAAAATAGCTTAAATTTGTAACTACAGAAGTTAACAATACTCAGGAAATTGAGGCAATGTAGTAATTCCATATTTGTTGGCTAATATTACAAAAATAACACTGGCCTAATATTTTGTAGCTGAGATTGTTCAAGAATTACTGGTAAGAAGAACCATTACTCAGGTAAGAGTGTAATTTGGTATTTGTGTTTGCTACTGCTATTATACAGTTCTGCATGAATTAAGCTAAAATATAAATTCCGTAGTAACAATACTGTAGTTTTAACTAGGCAGGCTCGCTCGCCATTTGTGCTCAAGCACATCACTAGTTTATATATATGTTTGGACGTACGTAAGGCATTTTGTACTTTGACCCTCGCATTTTTTGTGTTTGTTCGATGGTCGACCCGGTCCCAAACTTCACTAAACAGAATCCTCCGGTTTATCGATCAGTACCCGTATCACCCTAGAACCTAGAAATTAAATTGTTTACCATTTTGAATTCTTTTGCAGGTGCAGTTAAAACGTGAAAACTTACGGGACTCCATTTCTATTCGAGTTAGTGGCGGTGGTAAGTCAATGCGCTCTTTGTCATGGTTATAAGCCGTACGCAACAGTATTTACTTGAAAATGCATTGTCCACTAGACCAACCGCGAAGGTAAGTCTTGTGTAGGTGTATGTTCAGTTGTGTCAAAGCATTGTGCTTTACAGCCACTACTTAGCTACAGAATATCACAAACAAAACCTTTAAATAACGTGTATTGTTTTGTTGTTGTTTACAGTTGCAGCTAGTTGTTGCTATGGCACTAAAATCCCTTTACCGTGTATACGTATTTTTAAAACTCGACCTTATTTTCAGTAGCTTCAGTGTTAGAAGTCAAAATCATTCATATAAAAATAGTATAGTTTAGGCTCGCTCGCCATTTGTGCTCAAGCACATCACTAGTATGTATGTATGGATGGTATATATGCCCTTTAAACGTGCGCGGGAAACTTTTTCTCTCCAAAAAACACGGCTTTTTAGGCTTGACCCCAGTTTATTCTGAAACTACAGCGTTAAGCAAGCCTTACTTTATACTTAAGCTCCGAAGTGTGAGAAAATTCCTGGAAAACGCTTGCTTTTCAAGAAACAAAAAGTTGATTCGACCGGTTACTATGGCATTGAAGACCCTTTTCCAGACTTAATTTCAAAACTTCTCCGTTTTAGGGGTGATACGGAGTGCCGATTGTTGGTTGCCAAGAGTCTTTGACGCTCTTTGTCATGGTTATAAGCCGTATGCAACAGTATTTACTTGAAATTTCATTGTCCACTAGACTAACCATGTGGGTAAGTCTTGTGGAGGTATGTCCAGTTGTGTGAAAGTATTGTGCGTTACAGATTCTACTTAGCTAAAGATTATCACAAAGAAAATGTTTAAATAACGTGTATTGTTTTTGTTGTTGTTGTTGTTGTTTTCAATTCAAACAGTTGCGGCAAGTGGGTACTATGGCATTTAAATCCCTTCACTGTATAGACGTAATTTAAAAACTCGGACATTATTTTTAGTAGCTTTGAGTATTAGAAGTTAAAATTAATCATATAACAATTGTGTAGTTTTAGGCTCACTCGCCATTTGTGCTCAAGCACATCACTAGTAGTATCTCGCTTGCTTTACTCGCTAAATTATAACATATACCCGATTTTGCATTATCCACCACTAATAGTATCTCGCTTGCTGCGCTCGCTTTATAACAAACAAATATCCCTAATTTTCAATTGTATTCCTCCTGACCATGTCCCGCTTGCTTTGCTCGCCAATTACCCAATTTTTTTATCAGCGAGCAAGCTGGACACTCGGGGTAACACAATTGAAAATTGGGGATATATATTTGTTTATATGTACGAACACCGCTGCGTTTTTGTGTTTGCTTCGTGGTCTACCCCTTCCCATACCTCCACTAAATAGAATCTTTTTGGTTTAACAATCCTGTAATATCGTTCAAGGTCTTAAACTTACTGTTAGACTCAACACTGTGCTGTAATTCTTTAGAACTTTTTGATTTTTAAAGCTGCAAAATGTTATGGCAAAAGGTTACTATGGTATTGAGACTCTTTACTAGACATAATTTCAAATAAGGTAACTGCGAGTGCTGTCACGCTCTGGACGATCCACTCCCCCCACCCCACCCCAAACCAAACAGGGCAGAACATGGCTGCCGTGCACGATCTTCCCTTGCCATGTATAGACTCCCTTTTTTCCCCCTGCATCCTGCATCTTCTTCTGTAGCATCTGGCAACCCCTCTACCCTTTCTCCTTTACCTTCCACTACACATCTTCCTGCTTCTCTTCCTGCTGTATCTTTCAACTCCTCTACCCCCTCTCCTTTACCTTCTAAAAACCCTCTACACATAAACAATCCTAATCTAAATTCACAATGACTACTAACTTCCACTTTTTTAAGTTTATTATTATGGAACTCCAGAAGCTTAAAAAACAAATTATCATATTTTAACTCGCACATCCTCTCAAACTCTTCGGACATAATCTACATTACTGAAACATGCCTCCTTCCTTCAATAGAATATATTCCCTCAGGATACCGAATATACAGGAAAGATAGTGGAGTCAGTGGAGGTGGTTTTATGATAGCTTTTCGAATGCCTTTTCTTCATCCCTAACTCTCTGTATTTGTTCCATTGAATTCATTTATGTTACTGTTATGACATCCCCACCTCTCACCACTTGCTGTTTATTATATGCACCCCCAACCTGCCCTTCCTCTGTGTTTACTGACCTGTCCATGCATCTTTCACATATATCATAATAACACCTACCTAGTTCTCACTGGTGACTTCAATTTCCCACAGGTGGACTAGTTGTCTTTGTATTCTACAACCAATTCTGGTTCCATGATGTGTGACATATGCTTTCAGTACAACCTCACCCAATTGGTTACTAGTGGCACACACATTCATGGCAACAATCTTGATTTAATTTTTTCCAACAAACCTTCCCTTTTTTCGACCCCCACCCCTTCACACAGTATTTCTGATTACTTCATCATAAGTACACGTATCAGCATTAACTCACATCAAAATACTCATTACAAACACGCAGATTATTTATCTTTCTAATAAAAACATCAATTCACCGACAATCTTATACCTCTCTAAAGCTTACGTTGTATCTTACTCTTGTAAGATCTAAGCTGACTTACTGTTCCCAAGTATGGAGGCCCAGTTTACTAAAGGACATCATAAAGTTAGAAATTGTACAACGAAGGGCAACAAAGTTTATATTAAACAACTATTTCTCTTTAATACAAAGAGAGACTGATTGCACTGAAATTGCTTCCATTAGCTACTTGGTTGGACAAGATGTTCTCTTCCTGGTCCAGTGTTTGAACACTGATAATTTTAACCTATTTAAGTACATTTCATTCTCCCCAAATAATACCAGATCAAATACGTTCTACAAACTGCACTACAATAGACATTTATATAACACAACTCATCACCAATACTTTAATGGAACTGTTCACTTGTGGAACTTTCTTTCTCCCATAGATATCTCCTCTTCATTTGCATGTGTTAAAAGAGACCTCCAATCGAAATTATGGAATTTGTTTATTCTAAACTTCACTTCTGATGTTCTGTGCTCTTTCTCTTGTTTGTGTTCCTGCAGCAGATAATACCCTCAACATACAAACTGTCATTATTTATACACCAACTAATCTTCAGTTTCTCAGCTTGTATATATTACTATTATTCTGTTCATCTCCCTCCTTGCTGTTAGTCCATCAACCCTCACATATTATCACCTACATACTTCATTTTCACTCTGTACCATGGTTGTGAAGCTTAATAATAACAATAAAAAAAATAAAAATAAACTCCAAGCACAGTCATATTCAAATACTATGATACTTAGATGAGTTGTTACAGAAGTAATGGTTCCAGAAGGGAGGAGAATATTTATACTAGGAGGAACTTCATCTATAAATTCAGTATTTTATTGCATAAAGCTTCCATAACAGCAAAAAAAAATTATTGTTCTTCCAGGTATTCTAGGTTCTTTACTGTGTATAGCTAACTCTTCTAAACCAATTACTCACACTTACAGCAAACACAAAGTACTACTCAACAAATAAAGCTCAGTTAGATGGGGGGCCGTCAGCAAGAGGGAACCATGTAGGTCACGGTCATTTGATTGGAGGTTGAAGGGGGGGGAAGGGAATAGCTGTCTTTTCTTTTTTAGTATTGTAATGAATCCTGATTGAATTTTTAATCTTTTTTTTTTTTAATTATGGATCTTATTCAGTTGATGAATTATTGTTTCAAACAGCAGTAATAATAATAATAAATAGTCAAACAAAACAAATAAATAAGAATCGATAAATAGATAAATAATAAGGATTAGGTGGTGATTGTTCCCAGGACAGAGTACTAGTTCCCACATTGTACAGCCACTGAGAGACGCTGGAAAAGATAGTCTCTAGCCCGTGGGTCTCCTGTCTTCACCATTATGCGGTGTCCCACACCCTTCAGCAAAGCCATAGACTTTGGACCCACAGCACCCAAGGTCTCAATGGCTATAGGTGAGAACCAATGACTTGGTGGAAGGCTGCTATACTTCTCCTCCTTCCTCTCCTCAGCTGCTGCAGCAACTTTCCCAGGTCTTTGGGTTGCATGGGCTCTGTACTAAGGGGCAATAGTGTCTGGACAGGTTGCATCCCACACAAGTAAATGACCTGACTTTCATGGAGCCAGAGTCACTCCATCTGGTCTCTTTCCATCTGACATCATTAATTCTGATCGTTCTAGATCTTTTAGTGAAGTCCTTTGAGTTTCAGTAGAACTGTTGGATAAAAATTGGAAATTTCACACACACTGCTGCTGCTCCAGTATGAAAGCTCATTTTCATATTGGGTCCTGCATGGGAGTACATCTGTTGAGAAAAAAAAACACTGTACTATTGGTTGCAGCTCAACGATGTTTACCACATTAGAAATTTTAATGGAACCATGTAAAAATTTGTTTATTCAGGCTCCCTTTCTGTGTGCAATTATAATTCTTAATAGTATCTTCACTATTCTCCCTTTGTGCTGCTATTATTATAGAATTATTCCACTATGCTGATACAGCTCTATTATTAGTTTAAAACAAAATGTTAGCATAATAAGGCAGGCCCTAATGGTTACTCCTTACATAGTTCCTGCTCCTGTGAATAGGCAGCACCTTCCATCAGGAGGTTAATTAAACAGCTTTTTTTTTAAACTTTAGACAGTTTTAGCTATGATTCATATTATCTCAAGTAAGATTTGGATATTGACATTGAGTGTGGAGTGTAAGAATAGTTAGCTCACGTAATTCAGCTCGATTGTTTTAAGTGATTATCTATATTGAAGGGGGTGTACTCTGCATGTGATTAAGTTTTTGTAACACCCATCGTAAATTATTTGTCAATGCCCCTGATAGCTGAACACAAGTGGCAGAAAAAATACAATTTCATGAAATTTAAAATTAATGATGAGTTCTGAAATGACAAAATAGTTAGCTCTTTAGAATTTGAAAGGAATATTTCTTTTCTGTTTGATTTCTGCCATCATACTCTTCCTTATGTCAGGAACATCACTCTATAAACACATATACAAGAATTACTATTGCCATAAATATTCATCACTGCTAATCTGCCTCAAAATGCACTAATTTATATCAGCCTTCTGTATTATAATTACATCATACCTGATCAAAGCTTGAAATTTAGTCAAAACCTTCAGGCCTGGCTTCAGATGCTATCTGTTCACTATGCTTAGCATATAGCTAGGTGGGCGCACAGGAGGAAGACAGAAATTGGCAGGGGGGGACCAAATTTGACCAACAAAATCAGTCAGGCCGGACCAAATTTTGGGGGGACCATAATTTTTGTGGCACCCACTTTTACTAACAGCTTAGCCGTAGGGTAAAGTGTTTCTGGGTTTCCTTTACCTTTATTGTGGGTGTGGGAGAGGGAGAGACAGGCTATGGAGTAAGTGGGGGGGGGGGGGGGGGGGGGGGGGGGGGGGGGGGGGGGGGGGGGGAGGGGAGGGGGGGAGATGAATTTTAAGTCCCCATGCTTACTAGGTATTTTGATATCTCTAGAGTTAGTAAACCCACAATAATTTGTATGTAGCTATTTAAACATACCAAATCCTCAAGTGAATTATCGTGACAGGTTTTAATGCAATTAGAAGATATCAAATTGAACTTTATTTATTACATCTTCCATTTTTATTGCACAAGTTATTGGTACCTGATTTGATACAGCCAAATAATTTTTTTTAGTCTGAGAAGTTATTTTATAATAACTAGCAAGATTGTAATATAATAATGCTAAGCTGTTTTACTGGGCACGGAAGACTTAGCTGAAAGATCAAATTGAATCTTCCATAATGTTTCATTACACCTCAATTTTACTACAGCATACTGGAATAGGAAAGTATCCATGTAATTCATAACTTGAAATAAATAAAAAATTTAATTTAATCTGGCAAACCTTTAAGTAGTCTGTTAATATTTTTATATCAACACAAGAGTATTTTTAAAGAATTTTATGTTCAATTGGCCCAGCTAGCCCCAATTGGATACATAATAATATAAAATGAACATAGTTTATGTAGTGCTACTCTCTTATAATTATAATTATTATTACATAAAAAAAAAAAGACAACTACTCACAAGTCCAGATATTGGGGAATTACTGTGCATTAATAACTCTGTTGTTTTTACATGATGATGTGACCTTTGTACATTGACATTAGTAGGGTCTTTTTCCTTGGATTATGTTGTCTATAAGTTTGCTAATTCCAGATTTAAATTTTCAAGTAAATTAGGTGGAGTAGCCAGCTGTGTTTGTGAGACCAATATGTATTTTCTTGCTAAAACAGACAAGCTACATCACAAAAGAAAATTTTAAATTAGTTTATTAAAACTACTCGTACACAAGTAGCATCTTTATATGGACGTCTGGATTACCCCATTTAATTTTGCATGTTTTAGAAAAAATACATTAATGAGCTGGTATGAACTAAAAAAAACTTTGTTATCAACTATGGTGCTAGTAGATTTTGATCCACTTGAGATAGTTTTTAATGTCAACATATAGTACTTTTAAAAAATATTTTTAATGTGAAATATTAGCTTTGTAGTGGATGATCAAATTGATCTATATGATGCAGTGTTCTTAATTTAATTGATCTAATATGAACAAAAGGGTGAGCAAACGGATGACAAATTACTTCTAGAATGCATATCCACTTCTATTTAAGCAACTTCCTTCAAGAGAGCTCTGAGGAGCCATCTGAACTCTTAAAAATTCTAGTCCCCAAGTCACTGCAAGTCAAGAACCCTTAAACCTATTTTACTTTGTGTTGTGCATTATGTGTTTTGTGGTAATTTGTGTGTCACTGGTCAGCCTTCATATTATAGTTGGCTCTGCCTTTGCAATCGCATAAAGTTTATACAGAAATTTTTTTAAAAGAAAAGCTGAATAATGACTAAATATGTACATCCAATTAAACTATAAAAAGAGCAAAACAATGACTGATTACTTCTAACAATGTATATCCATTTCTAATTAAACTGTGTATTTTTATTTAACATCAGTTCAATTGGATTGGAAACTTTTTTGTTCAGTAAAATTCTATCTATGTGTTGAAAAAAAGACCAAACTTTTCTTGCAGGCACATACTTCTTACAGTCTGGTTTAGCTTCTCTACTATCAATGAAATTAGCTGCTCGAATACCAGCTTCTGCTGCTGAGTCCATGTTATAAAGATTATTATCAGTTCTTGTGTAAGCATTGGCATGGATTAGGTTGCTGAGAGTGGGATCACAAGTGGTAGGACGAAGAGCGACCGTCCCAACATTGTTGCTAAATTTGGGCTCCCATGTGTCCAGCCTGCCACGCTCAGAATCAAATGAGAAAGAGTGCCATATATTGTAGGAGCTGTACTTCACATCATCCAAAGTTTTCCCTGTGTCTGTTTTGAAGAGTTTCATGAGACCTGGCGACATTTTCATTTGATGCCACACTTCGTCCACTATCTCTTGCTCTGTGCACTCATGTGCAGGCTTGTCGTACAGAACACCTTTTCTGTGCCAGACACCTATGCCAGCAGACAATAGTTCTCCTGGCTGGGATTTCCCTTTTCCCAGAGGTACGTCCCATAGAGGTCCTTCAGGCCGCCACATTATCACCCACGGAGTGTCCAAATGCATAAGAATAGATGGCTCTTGGAAATAGACCTTTTCATGAAGTCTGAACGTAACTTGTGGCTGAATCTGGTAACTTCGTCGACTTAATTCTGCCATCTCGTATTTCAAGGAGTCTACTCCATAAAGAAGTCTTCCAAAGCTGAAAACATCCAAGCTGTTGACATAGTAGTCATATTGAAGATTTTGCTGTTCTTCTCCATGGGAAATTACAATTTCTTTCACTTGACCTTTTTCACATCGAATTTCTTGAATTTGAGTATTTAAGCTGATTTCTACTCCTTGTTCGGCCAATAATTGCGTCCATGGTTCCATCCATTGTTCATTGGTAGGGCCATTTAAAGAGTAGCACAATGGAATGTTACCATCGTTCTGTCTGTGTTTATCACAAACACTGTGCACAGTGTTGCTTTTTCTCAAAAGATGAAGCATTGTGTGAGAATTCAAACGATCTGGCTCCATTCCGAGGTAGATGCCACAACTGTCAATTACCATTTTCTTCAAATCAGGTGTCAAAGATCCCATGAGGTCACTCCACAATACGCTGTCGTAACTTTCGAACCTTTCTGGATGGCTTCCATGAACAAATAAGTACAATAAAGCTATTTTCCACTTATCTCTATAACTGAAATTGTAGCCGAGATTTTTGGCCTGTGATTGCAATTGTATAACAGAATGAGAGCCCAAGAAACAAGAGCCATGTTCCACTAAGTAATGCTGCCCTTCCCTGCCATAGCCATACTGAGTAATGGGTTTGAGCTGGTCTGCTACTGTGCTTCCCTTGAAAGGAATTTCTTGGAGCAAAGGAAGGAGACTGGTGTAGCCCTTCATAAATACGTGCCAGCAATACTCGCTGTGCTCACCGTCGGTCGTGTATTTGCTCCGAGCCACTCCCCCCACCTCAGGGTTTCTCTCGACAATGCGGACTTTGTGGCCCATTCCGGCAAGCTTGTGGGCAGTTGCCAAACCACCGATTCCAGCTCCCATAACACAGACCCGCATCTTGTCCAGAGGAGATGCATTGGAATTAATAAACTTAATTAAAGTTTATATAGCAACATGCGATTATTCCGCTTGCTGCAGTAGCAGGCGCAACGGATGCGCGCACCTCTGTAAAGGTCAAATCTTTTGTTCATCGGAGAGGTCACAGTGATTATTACCCCCTATTCCAGATCGACTGATTCATTGCATAACCTGTTTTAAACCGTATAAGTGTCCCCGGAATTATGTGAAACCATGTGAAACCGCCATGTGGGAGGAACATGTGCTGCTAGAAAACGCCCGCCACACCCGCCCAGCGTCAGAATCTTACAGGCGATTATTGCCAAGAAAATTATAATTACTATCCTGTGACCTTTTGCATTGGAATTAAAAAAATTATAATTAACTAATTAAATTAACTTAAAGTTTATATAACAACACGCGATTATTCTGCTTGCTGCAGTAGCCAGCGCAGCGGATGCGCGCACCTGTAAAGGTCAAATTTTCTGTTCATCGGAGGTGTCACGGTGATTATTACCGCCTATTCCAGATGTACTGATTCGTTGCGTAACCTGTTTCAAGTTTTATGGTGTCGGTTGAGTTGCTAACCTGCCCGGCGTCAGGATCTTACAGGCAATTATTGCCAAGAAAATTATAATTATTATCCTGTGACCTTTTGCTAGCTACACAAAAGTTGAACAACGCCCGCTAGAGGGGTTTTATAATAACACTGCAATTCTACCCAGACCAACCACATGACAGATTTATTCCATCAGGCTACTTAACTATATACACGATAGAGGACATATTTGACAGTATACAAGTGAAATAATAATATTAAATAATAATAGTAATAAATTAATAATAATAATAATAATTGGCGCATACAAATTAAATCTTTCTTTTAATTCCACTCTTTGTAATGATAGGCTTGGGACGGTTGTTGAACAAAATCTTTTTAGTGACCAGCGCGAGAACTAAATATTCAGAGTCATTTTGGTTATTTCCTACTTGACTTGTGCTATGATGAGGATGATGGTTACTATATTTTCTAAGAATTGCAAATGGCTTTTCCAAGTTCTGAACTTTGCCTGTGAGCAAATGGTGACCTACGATTAGACTAGGAACACCTTTACTATTGAAATGGAGGTCACCAATATGCATGCCTTTGAAAGGAACTTGATCTCTTGTCTCAATTTGCCCTTGCAATTCCACTAGACCCCATTGGCTTGCATCTTCTGGCATGCTCACCAATATGCGAGATGCTCTATCAGCCATTGACAACTAAATCCCCTTTACCGAATTCTGAAAAACAAAAAACAAAAACAAAACCGTTTTGGTAAAGGTCGTATTCCTTCACAAATTACCAATGCGGTGGTGACAAAATTTGGTTGAAGGCTTTGCCACTTTAGAGCTATCATCTTTTCTTTCTTGAGGTGAAGGAAAGAAGTAAGGCCCAACAAGGGGTGGGTGTCTCAGTTACATTGGACTATCTCATAATAATAATAGCAATAATAATAATAAATTGTAATAATAATAAGAAGAGTATCAGATTGAATCATTACTATCATCTTTTAGCTGCAGTATTGGTGTAAGTAGAATGTGAAATTGTAAGTAAAATTAAATCCACTTGCGAATATTAAATGAAGGCACTGTAACATTGCAGGTAATTTGATGGTTATTGTAGAGGAGGTATGCATTCTACCAGGACTAAATCTGTTTCCTCATTTGTCCGATCAGCAGTGAATCATGATAACACTGGACATTGTCTGTTTTATCAGAGCAGGAAAAGACATCGTTCTTCAAAATGTCCAGGTTTGTGCAATATTTTGCCTATTTATTAAGTCTATGGGTGCATGTTTATGTGTGCTTAATTTTTTTATGTGTTGTAATGGCATATATTTAATCACAGAATGGGTGGAGTTGTGTTCATTGGTCATGGTTCTAGTCTTTTCTCACATTACCTATGCTGGATAATGTAGAGAGGAACCAAGTATTGAGATGAACTAGAAGTAATGCCCTCCAACCTTTGTTCCATTACAGATTTTCCCAGCATATTATTCTTTTGTTAAATAAGATCAAAACGATATTGTTGTTCAATACATGAGACCACTAACATAGCTATCTCATCAGAGTTGATGGAGGATGCTTCAAAAAGTGTGTGTGTGTGGGGGGGGGGG
>WLWD01002224.1_pt1 | contig 74005 bp, 69 predicted proteins | sample 6712731 | NCBI WGS metagenome assembly WLWD01 (sample SAMN12718690, study PRJNA576275) | sponge metagenome | isolation source: marine sponge | host: Mycale hentscheli | place: New Zealand: South Island, Marlborough, Capsize Point | collected 2014-11-01
ATCGTTAAATTTTTGTTAATTTGTTTTAGAGTTCTGTCATAATGTCACTGAGAGTCAATTAGAACGTGTTGCCACGGCGATCCTCCCTCACCTGCCTAAGGTCATAGTTCAAACTGAAGTCTATACTGTCCAGACCAGAACACGAGCAATTCACGTCTACAACCTTCTCTCTGGGATAGTGGCGTCCATTGCCATGGTCTATCAGGTCAGTTACTATGGCAACCTCTTTGTGGGGTCCATTGCCATGGTCTATCAGGTCAGTTACTAAGGCAACCTCTCTGTGGGGTCCATTGCCATGGTCTATCAGATCAGTTACTATGGCAACCTCTCTGTGGGGTCCATTGCCATGGTGTTAGTTACTAGGACAACCTCCTCTTTGGGATAGTAGCATACATTGGTAAGACGAGGTTCATTGTGTCTGGTCTAGTGATATGATGTAGCTTTTGTGTGTGTATTACTAGCACGTGTTTATGGAGGAGGGGGAGTGGTCATTTCAACAAGCCCTATTACTAGCACGTGTTTATGGAGGAGGGGGAGTGGTCATTTCAACAAGCCCTATTACTAGCACGTGTTTATGGAGGAGGGGGAGTGGTCATTTCAACAAGCCCTATTACTAGCACGTGTTTATGGAGGAGGGGGAGTGGTCATTTCAACAAGCCCTATTACTAGCACGTGTTTATGGAGGAGGGGGAGTGGTCATTTCAACAAGCCCTATTACTAGCACGTGTTTATGGAGGAGGGGGAGTGGTCATTTCAACAAGCCCTATTACTAGCACGTGTTTATGGAGGAGGGGGAGTGGTCATTTCAACAAGCCCTATTACTAGCACGTGTTTATGGAGGAGGGGGAGTGGTCATTTCAACAAGCCCTATTACTAGCACGTGTTTATGGAGGAGGGGGAGTGGTCATTTCAACAAGCCCTATTACTAGCACGTGTTTATGGAGGAGGGGGAGTGGTCATTTCAACAAGCCCTATTACTAGCACGTGTTTATGGAGGAGGGGGAGTGGTCATTTCAACAAGCCCTATTACTAGCACGTGTTTATGGAAGAGGGGGAGTGGTCATTTCAACAGCTACTATTCTACTACATATCTCACACTTTGTGTATGTTTGTGTGTTAGGATGCAGCAAGGCTAGTTTTGTTTCCATCGTTGGCAGTTTACGTAAAAATATTTCTAGACATCCTCACCAGCTCGTTGCCTAGCAACTCCGATCATGGTCTTCGCAAAGAAGTACTGATGACCTTGTGTCATTTATTGCGATCTTTCCCTGATGCCATGGCCCCCCACATAATGGGCGTGGTCACTGCCGTTTGGAACCTCCTGATAGCTTTAACTCCAGAGTAAGATGTACAATATGTGTTAGTATGTATGTGTTGTTAGTGTGCATACGTGTTAGTGTGTATACGTGTTAGTGTGTATACGTGTTAGTGTGTATACGTGTTAGTGTGTATACGTGTTAGTGTGTATACGTGTTAGTGTGCATACGTGTTAGTGTGTATACGTGTTAGTGTGCTTACGTGTTAGTGTGTATACGTGTTAGTGTGCTTACGTGTTAGTGTGTATACGTGTTAGTGTGTATACGTGTTGGTGTGTATACGTGTTAGTGTGTATACGTGTTAGTGTGTATACGTGTTAGTGTGCTTACGTGTTGGTGTGTATACGTGTTAGTGTGTATACGTGTTAGTGTGCATACGTGTTAGTGTGTATACGTGTTAGTGTGCATACGCATTAGTGTGTATACGTGTTAGTGTGCATACGTATTAGTGTGTATACGTGTTAGTGTGTATACGTGTTAGTGTGCATACGTGTTAGTGCGTATACGTGTTAGTGTGCATACGTGTTAGTGTGTATACGCATTAGTGTGTATCCGTGTTAGTGTGCACTGTGATGTTATTATTTGTTGTTTGTGTTCAGGTATTTATCTACGATAGTGAACTCAAATGAAGTGCTGGAGGGCGTGTGTGATTCTGACGGAGAGGTCATAGGTCACGAGAGTTCATTATTTGCTGTGTTCGAGTTTGTGAGTGCATTAGGAGAAAGTGAGAATTACCAGGAGCTCCTCCTACCTGCGTTACCACGGTTACTACAACTACTTATTCTGCTCATGCAGATTACTCAGGAACAGGTCAGGGAAACTGAGATAGGGAGGAGGTGGGGCTATGGAGGGATGGGGGCGTGGCTATGGGGGAGGGATTAAGGGTGGCCGCACACCGCCTACGCAATTTTTTGTTGATGGTTGCTATGCACGATTACTACTATTGTATACTTACAGGGGCTTCTCTACTATAACACAAGGACACAGTACCTGCCGAAGGAGCCGCTCACTAATTTTAGAGCTAATCTGGAGGAAATATCGGGGCCTGGTTATAAAACTTTGTAGCAATTTTTTGGAGCGGTGCGGTAAGTTGGAGCTCCGCAATTTGATGCACTACTAGCCGAGCCGATACTCTACTGCAAGACATAGAGTTCTTATCCATTTCAATATTACTTTATGATATATTCGCATTTTTTTCTATTTATAAGATATTGAAAAATTCTCAACGTGGTGCAGTTCATTTTTTTTTGGTTTACCCGTGTATAAAATTTTTGTGCCGTTCTCATTATTAGATTCCAAGAAAAACTGTTACAAAATTTGGAACTTTAATTCCACTCGCAATTCTTAAGAAATAGCCCCACCCCCATATCTCGTACTTACGAGTACGCGAGCAATTTTTTTTTCAATTAGTTTATTGGTTCTAAAAAGAGCCCGCCTATATCAAGAGTAAACAAACATCAATACAACAATAATAAGAGAGTCAGAAGAGAGAGCAGTTTATTGGAGATAGCCATAGGTGAAGGTATTAGATCTGCGCAGCTTGGGAAGTCTTCGCTCCGCAGAAATCGAGCCTGGTATATCCATCCGCTTGAGTTCAGGTGCGCAGAGTCCAGAGAACGGCTACAGGAGGAGAGGCAGCCTGGTGCACCTTGCTGCGTGAGCTCAGACGACATATGGAGAGTTGCTGTAAACGGATATGAGACAACAAGAAGCTAAACTAAAACACTACAACTTCGCAAAGTATACTTCTGCTACTACTGCGCGATAGTTTCTGCTCGCGTATTATCAAATGGTGGGGTATTGGCGGGGAATAAATTAATGTCAGGATCTACAGGCAGTGCGCGTTGCTATGTGCGGCCACCCTTAAGTAGCTCATGTTTTGTGTGTTATAATAGCTTGTGGTTTGTATGTTTGTGTGTTTGTAGCTCATGGTTTATATGTTTGTGTGTTTGTAGTGCTGTTGTTGGATGGAGAATGTGAACAGATTTATAGAAGAGGATGACAACGAGTTCTCTTATTCTAGTACGGTGTGTGGGTGTGGCTAATACATTGTGTGGGTGCGCTGATAATTATCGTAAGTTGTGATAATTTTGTCGTGGGTGTGGCTAACTGTTGAGGGTGTGGTCATTTCCTAATCTCAATGGTGCAATTGCATGTATTAGTTCGTTTATCAGCAATGGAGTTGATCCAAGGTCTTCTAGAGGAGGAGGAGTTAGCCACGCCCACCCACTCTGCACTGCTATCTGCCATCACGTCTCACCTGGACGCCAGTTCCTCTGACTCCGCCTCCTCCTGGAAGGTAAAGTGGTGTTCAAAAATAGCTTTACTGGTATTAGTTATTTATGACTGCCCTGGGCTATGGGTTTGGTATGGTATGGTATGGTATGGTAAGGTGTGGTTAGGTTAACGTGTACTGTATGTTTGGTATGGTAAGGTGTGGTTAGGGTAACATGTACTGTATATTTGGTATGGTAAGGTGTGATTAGGGTAACATGTGTTGTAGTCAGTGTGAAGGTGTTATATGTGGAGTAATAGTAACTGAGGTCCAGCAAGCCAGTGAACTATGGTGATTATGCATCTATGGGATGGCAGGTATTGAAGTATATTGACTAGTATATATGTGTGTTTGTATTTGTGAGTATGTTTGTGTATTTGTAACATCCCTACTACATATTTGTTCGTGTGCATAGGTGGAGGAAGCATGCATGTTTGTGGGTGGAGTTTTGCGTGAGGGCATCCAAGAGGGACATGTGGAGTGTGATGTTGATCAGTGGACACAAACTAGAGTCTTACCTGCCATCACTAGAGAAGGTGAGTGGGCGTGGTCTGTCTAGCCTAGCCTAATTGGTAGGACACAATACTGCTAGTCATGGCGTCACTATGGTTACTACACTCTGCGATCACCATGGTTACGTCCATACCAGTGTCCCATAGGTCACATCCATACCACAGTGTCTCATAGGTCACATCCATACCACAGTGTCTCATAGGCCACATCCATACCACAGTGTCCCATAGGTCACATCCATACCACAGTGTCTCATAGGCCACATCCATACCACAGTGTCCCATAGGCCACATCCATACCACAGTGTCTCATAGGCCACATCCATACCACAGTGTCTCATAGGTCACATCCATACCACAGTGTCCCATAGGCCACATCCATACCACAGTGTCCCATAGGTCACATCCATACCACAGTGTCTCATAGGCCACATCCATACCACAGTGTCTCATAGGTCACATCCATACCACAGTGTCCCATAGGTCACATCCATACCACAGTGTCTCATAGGTCACATCCATACCACAGTGTCCCATAGGTCACATCCATACCACAGTGTCTCATAGGTCACATCCATACCACAGTGTTCTCATAGGCCACATCCATACCACAGTGTCTCATAGCCCACATCCATACCACAGTGTCTCATAGGTCACATCCATACCACAGTGTCTCATAGTCACATCATACCACAGTTTCCCTAGGTCCACATCCATACCACAGTGTCCCCCCAAAAAAAAATAAGGGGTTTTTCCAGCACCATCCATACCACAGTGTCTCATAGGTCACATCCATACCACATGTCTCTAGGCCACACCTCCTACCCAAGGTCTCTAGGCCACATCCTACCAAAACAGTGTCTAGAGTCACAGCCATACCACAGTGTCCTCATAGTAGGTCACATCCATACCACAGTGTCTCACAGGTCACATCCATACCACAGTGTCCCACAGGTCACATCCATACCACAGTGTCTCATAGGTCACATCCATACCACAGTGTCCCATAGGCCACATCCATACCACAGTGTCCCATAGGTCACATCCATACCACAGTGTCTCATAGGTCACATCCATACCACAGTGTCTCCAAAACCAACAAGGGGGTTCACATCCATACCACAGTTCGCACAGGTCACATCCATACACAGTGTCTCATAGGTCACCATCCATACCATAGTGTCTCATAGTCACATCATACACAGTGTCTCATAGGTCACATCATACCACAGCCGTCTCATAGGCCACAATCCATAACCACAGTGCCCCTCAAAGTCACATCCATCACACAGTGTTCTCCATAGGTCCACACCATACCACAGTGTCTCATAAGGCACTCCTCCATACCACAGTGTCCCCATAGGTCACATCCATACCACAGTGTCTCATAGGTCACATCCATACCACAGTGTCCCATAGGTCACATCCACACCACAGTGTCTCATAGGTCACATCCACACCACAGTGTCTCATAGGTCACATCCATACCACAGTGTCTCATAGGTCACATCCATACCACAGTGTCTCATAGGTCACATCCATACCACAGTGTCTCATAGGCCACATCCATACCACAGTGTCCCATAGGTCACATCCATACCACAGTGTCTCACAGGTCACATCCATACCACAGTGTCTCACAGGTCACATCCATACCACAGTGTCTCATAGGTCACATCCATACCACAGTGTCCCATAGGTCACATCCACACCACAGTGTCTCATAGGTCACATCCACACCACAGTGTCTCATAGGTCACATCCATACCACAGTGTCTCATAGGTCACATCCATACCACAGTGTCTCATAGGTCACATCCATACCACAGTGTCTCATAGGCCACATCCATACCACAGTGTCCCATAGGTCACATCCATACCACAGTGTCTCACAGGTCACATCCATACCACAGTGTCTCACAGGTCACATCCATACCACAGTGTCTCATAGGTCACATCCATACCACAGTGTCCCATAGGTCACATCCACACCACAGTGTCTCATAGGTCACATCCACACCACAGTGTCTCATAGGTCACATCCACACCACAGTGTCTCATAGGTCACATCCATACCACAGTGTCTCATAGGCCACATCCATACCACAGTGTCTCATAGGCCACATCCATACCACAGTGTCTCACAGGTCACATCCATACCACAGTGTCTCATAGGCCACATCCATACCACAGTGTCTCATAGGCCACATCCATACCACAGTGTCTCACAGGTCACATCCATACCACAGTGTCCCATAGGTCACATCCACACCACAGTGTCTCATAGGTCACATCCACACCACAGTGTCTCATAGGTCACATCCATACCACAGTGTCCCATAGGTCACATCCATACCACAGTGTCTCATAGGCCACATCCATACCACAGTGTCTCACAGGTCACATCCATACCACAGTGTCTCATAGGCCACATCCATACCACAGTGTCTCATAGGTCACATCCATACCACAGTGTCTCATAGGCCACATCCATACCACAGTGTCCCATAGGTCACATCCATACCACAGTGTCCCATAGGTCACATCCATACCACAGTGTCTCACAGGTCACATCCATACCACAGTGTCTCACAGGTCACATCCATACCACAGTGTCTCATAGGCCACATCCATACCACAGTGTTTCATAGGTCACATCCATACCACAGTGTCTCATAGGTCACATCCATACCACAGTGTCTCACAGGTCACATCCATACCACAGTGTCTCATAGGCCACATCCATACCACAGTGTCTCATAGGTCACATCCATACCACAGTGTCTCACAGGTCACATCCATACCACAGTGTCTCACAGGTCACATCCATACCACAGTGTCCCATAGGTCACATCCATACCACAGTGTCCCATAGGTCACATCCATACCACAGTGTCTCATAGGTCACATCCATACCACAGTGTCTCATAGGTCACATCCATACCACAGTGTCCCACAGGTCACATCCATACCACAGTGTCCCATAGGCCACATCCATACCACAGTGTCCCATAGGTCACATCCATACCACAGTGTCCCACAGGTCACATCCATACCACAGTGTCTCATAGGTCACATCCATACCACAGTGTCCCATAGGTCACATCCATACCACAGTGTCCCATAGGTCACATCCATACCACAGTGTCCCATAGGTCACATCCATACCACAGTGTCCCATAGGTCACATCCATACCACAGTGTCCCATAGGTCACATCCATACCACAACGTGTCCCATAGGTCACAATCCATACCACGTGTCCCTAGTCACATCATACCACAGTGGTCCCATAGGTCACATCCATACCCCAGTGTCCCATAGGTCACATCCATACCACAAGTGTCCCATAGGTCACACAGTCCATACCCACATGTCCCATAAAGGTCCCATCCATACCACAGGTGTCCTCATCACAGAGGTCACATCCATACCACAGTGTCTCATAGGTCACATCCATACCACAGTGTCCCATAGGCCACATCCATACCACAGTGTCCCATAGGCCACATCCATACCACAGTGTCCCATAGGCCACATCCATACCACAGTGTCTCATAGGCCAAATCCATACACATGTCCCATAGGTCACAATCCATAGACCACAGTGTCTCATAGGCCACATACATACACAGTGTCGCATATTAAGGTCACCTCCATACCACATGGTCGCATCATAGGTCCACACTCCATACCACAGTGTCCCATAAGGCCACATCCATACCACAGTTCCCATAGGTCACATCCATACACAGTGTCCTCAATAGGCCACATCCATACCACAGTGTCCCATAGGTCACATCCATACCACAGTGTCTCATAGGTCACATCCATACCACAGTGTCCCATAGGCCACATCCATACCACAGTGTCTCATAGGCCACATCCATACCACAGTGTCTCATAGGTCACATCCATACCACAGTGTCTCATAGGTCACATCCATGCCACAGTGTCCCATGTGGAATGGGGGTGTGGTCAACCACCAAGCGAACACAAAAACGCGATATTCAAAGTACAAAATGGCATACATACGTCCACACATGTATAAACAAATATCCCAGATTCTCAATTTGACACCACTAAGTGACTCGCTCACCAATTAATAAGAGCAAAGGGTGAATTACTCGTATCATGTGTGTGTTCTCTAGGGCATCCATTGCTCAACGGTCGTGCTCTGTTGTTGTCTGGTAAGCTGTCGTCCTTTATCTCCCCCGCACTCCTGGAGCAGTAAGTAGGTTTCAGTGTAACCAGTGGTGTGCTCTATATTGAGTTGAGAGGTTGTGACTGGTGCAGACCTAGTCAATCAACTAATGAAATTATTCTAATAATTACAAGTGCCCCCCGTAGCTACACTTTACACTTGAAGAACACTCTCTCTCTCTCTTGTCCCATAGTTAGTGATGGCTAGTATTCCACGTGAGATGATGCCTGAGGGAGTTTTACTTGGCTGTACAAGTTGACTTCTCTCAGCTTGTCAACAACTACAATCTCCAAGTTGTGTAGCTGAACCACTTACTTACTGCTGTCTCTATTGTTGATGATCCTTACCTGCTGTCTCTATTGTTGATGATCCTTACCTGCTGTCTCTATTGTTGATGATCCTTACCTGCTGTCTCCATTGTTGATGATGTTCTCTGTCCCCAGACTCCTGGAGATGGTGGCCACTGGGTTACTGTCTGGTCAGAAGGATGTCCTGCGCATTCTCTCAGTCAAGTCTCTCTACAAGTGAGTTATGCTGTATTTCCATATGGTAAGGTGATATCACAGTTTTGTGCCTGTCTCTCAGTTTTTGTGTGGAGTTGAAGTCCACTGAACATGTCGTGTTGCTACGGAAATGGTTGCCTAGTTACTTGACTAGCCTGTGTGAGTTGGGGTCCAGTTCCCATGAGGATGTCGTCTTCATTATCGTGGACTGTCTGCAGATGGTGGCTGGGGTAGGTGTGGGTTACCATGGTAGTGGTAGCCATGGATACATGGTGGGTTGTGTAATGGTATAGCAGCAAAGTTTAGTACACGTGAAGTGATTACATTGTATTGGCTGTTGCTATGGTTACTGTTCTGGATCTATCCTACATCCTAACAACAACAGAAGAGGGAGGGGCTAACTATTGTACTTTTCCAGTGGGACACACCCAGTGTAATGTGTAACAATCGCCCCAGGAGTGGGACGTGCTGTAGTAGGGCGGGGCACGATGGTGGAGTAGGGCGGGGCACGATGGTGTAGTAGGCGGGACACGATGGCTAACTGGAGAAGGTTATAGTCTGTCACGCTTTGATTTTGGTATGAATTTACTCAGGACAACAATGATTTAGGACCTTTCATTGTGCTACTTTTTTAATTTCGAGCTATTTATTGAGAAAATGCGAAGCTTTCAGCTCCGCGTAGGTACCAGCTTTATGAGTAACGCCCCCTAGCGTCACGTCATAATAGCATGAGCAAATAATTTCTTGCAGCCAGCGGTGTAGTTTGCTTTATGCTCAGGGAAGTTAATAGAGTTAAGAGAAGTGAAGTTTCATGTTGAAAATGTATACCAGTGAGTGTTTCTGGCTAGTTTAACTTCTTCTCTTATGAAGACAGCATTTCCATGTACCATTTTCATTGGAGGTATATTGATGCCTCATTAAAATAGCTAACAGATTGCTTGTTCTTTTGGAAGGAGATTATATTGTAATAGCTAGGTAGTGTTTAATAGCGCTGAGGGTTCGCACCTTTGGTGCTTCATTCTTTCAGTGTTAATTCCAGAGATGTGTTCAAAGACTGAGGTATGTCTTCTAACAGCCAGCAGGACTTCTAGATAGATGGTTAAAGAAGTGTTTGTTATTGTGTACTGTGTGTGTGCATGTGTGTGTTGTTAGGTAGATTTGGAGCAGACATCTTTGTTTGCTAATAAGCTGGTGCCCCTAACGATATCTCTCTTCTTGCAGTACTGTCATGGTAAGTAATATAGAGTTGGTACAGTATCATCAGTTGCACTGAGTATAATATGATGGGTGGGTTTTCACTGGTGGGTGTGGTTTGGCTGTTTTAGATCCAGGTATTAGCACTGGTATAACGGACCTGTTCCAAGTACTGTCTGCAAACCCTGGTTGCCATGGTTTCCTCTACTCCCACGTCATTCCTATAGTAACGGATATTTTAACTTCCACATCTGATGCTCTTCCACTCGGCCTAGTCGCAGTACGTCATGTCACATGTATGATGGGGTAACATGCATATGTGATGAGTAACATGTGTGTGGTGTGTTACATGTAGCAACACGCACATAGTGACCAGTAACGTGTGTGTGTGTGGTGTGTTACAGGGAGTCCTGGAGATTCAGGTGCCCATTGTGCGAGGCAGTAAGTGTGCAGGTGAAGTGACGATAGCTCCAGTGCTGATTCAGCAAGTCTTCCCTAGTGTGGTGGAGAGATTGCTGGAGTGTAGTGACTCGTCAATACTGCAAGTGAGGGGGAGACTGGTGTATGTGTGTGCGTGTGTAACATGAACATGACTGTGTATTTAGAATGGTGGAGAGTGTGTGCGTGCGTTTGTTTCCATGGCAGCTGAGCAGCTCAATAACTGGTGAGTCATGTACAGTTGAAGTGTTTGTTTGTTTGTGCTATTCTTGTGATGTCTGTTGATCCCAGCAGTTGAATGTGTCTTATCGTGGCTTCAACGTTTGTAGTGTTGTTTTAGTCAAATATTTTATAAAGTTACATGTAGTATACAGAAAACATTGAATTCTAGTTTTAATTATACTAAATTTATAAACATTATATTTAGTTAGCAGTTAACGGTTTAGCTGTCATGGTGGGAGTTGTCTTTCAAACTTGACCTGAATCAGTAGCTTGCAAATCCTCGCTTGGTAGCTGCAAGTCTGGTATGTGCTGTGGAGATACTCACACACAAACTCACGCACAAGCAGCGTAGTCTGGCAGACCGTAAACTGTTTACTAAAATGTGTTTAATTTTAGTTGTAGTCGAGTTATACCAAAGCTTTTTTATTTTATATATATTTCAGTTTTAGTTAAGTAAAATGAAAAGTTGAATGAGTATATATTAGCTTAACATAGCATAGTTTAATGGTTGACTTCAGCTATATAACTGAAGAAGGTCCACACACAGACTGAAACGTTCTTTAACAATTAAACTATGCTATGTTAAGCTAATATATACGCATTCAAGTTGATACTCATAGCAACGAACATCTATGATAAGTTTCAAGCTCAAAATGAAAATTGCCTTGCAAAAATAGTTTTAATACAGTTAACTAAAGCAACACTACATTAACCAGTTATAGCTAGTTATTGGATGAGTAATAGAAGTGAGTCCCTATTTGTGAGTGTGTGTGTGTGTGTTGACATTATTTTTGCTATGAAAGTAATCGAACTTAACCTATTCATTAGAATATTTAATTAGAAAGCTAGAAACTACGGGTGGACTAATACTTCAGAAAATTCTGTTGGGCCTAAAGAATCAACTTCTGATTAGATGTTGTTTTGACTTGAAATTGTTTCTTCAATAATAATTAGTGTTGATTATGTGTGTAGGCGTGACCAGGTGGGTGTGTCAGGTCTCCAGTATGTGTTACGTGTGATCCTACATCTCCTAGATCCAACAGTGCCGGAGTTCTCTGCCAGCTTCGTGGGGAAGCTGGTCATAGTCTTCCTTAAGAAGGTGAGCATTAACAAGTTTTTTTAACTTCCACCATTGTCATCATTCAGATGAGCTCTCCTAGTTTTAGAATCGTTGCTATGACTACTGCTGACATACACAGCCTGACCGTTTCAATCTGCAGCTGCTTTAATGAAGTAAACTATCTTTCTGATGTTCATGAGAGCTGCATTGAGCGTCATAGATATAGACATTAGTGAAGCACGTGATATCCCTCCCTCCCTCCTCCCCTCCCTCCTTCTGTCCCTTTCTAGTCCTGCATGAATCCGTGAGCTGAGAACACTCAGAATGTACTTCACTAAGTGTGTGTGTGTGTGTGTGTGTGTGTGTGTGTGTGTGTGTTGTCAGGTGGGCAGGGCACTGGGATCTGACCTGGGTTTGCTACTGAAGGCAGTGTTGAGTAAACTCCACAGTGTGTCTTCACTGAGTGTCTCTCAGTCCTTACTGGTTGTCATGGCGCACCTGATTAGTACAGAGGTGAGTGGGCGTGAGATCTGTCAGTCCAGGTATCAGTAGGTGTGGCATGTCATCAGTGGGTGTGGTGTGCCATCAGTGGGTATGGTGTTGCCATCAGTGGGTGTGGTGTGCCATCAGTGGGTATGGTGTTGCCATCAGTGGGTGTGGTGTGCCATCAGTGGGTATGGTGTTGCCATCAGTGGGTGTGGTGTTTAGTGACATACTTTGTGTCCAAGTGTGTGATATATTTGGTGTTGAGAACTAACTCCCTGTAGTATGTTGATATAACTACACCTTACCTATTTCTCTGTGTGTGTGTGTGTGTGTGTGTTTATCAGTTGGAGGACACAGTTCTGTTCCTGTCTGGAGTACCAGATCCATCAGGCAGACCAGCTCTCAACTATGTCCTGCAGGAGTGGTGCTCCGCCCATGTGAGTGGGTGGGTGGCGTGCCCTGGGGGCGGGGCAGTGTTGTCTCTAGGGCTTTCTTGGGTGGTGGGCGCACCACTTGGATTGTTGTTGTTGTTGTTTACTTGATACTTGATGGCTAAATACTATTACTGATGTAATTACTGTGCTATGAAGTAAAGCAGGATTGTGTTAAATAAGTGATTGGCTCTGATATGTGCAGTAATGAGCTGTGGGTGGGTGGATGGTAGGTGTATAGGTTGCACCACACCGAGAGGTCGGTAGGTACGGGGTTTACACAACTGAGGGCCTTTGGTACCGAGGATAGTTTAAACCCCATATCGACTGAACACAGAGGGGTGTAACCGACTTGTACCATGGCTCCAGGCAACGCATAACAGCTAATTTTTGATTGGACGGTTCACTTATTCACTGTGAATTGAGCGATCTGATTGGATAGTTTAGACGTGCCATGGTATAAATACTTGTGGTATTATGAAACCTCTTCAAATTGGAATATCGAAATCAGATTTTTTTAATGATTTGACAAGAAATATATAATAAAACATTGTTTGTTCCAACTTGTGTCTGTAAGGACCTGTGTGTGTGTGTGTGTGTATGTCTGTGTGTGTGTGTGTCTGTGTGTGTGCGTGTAGGCGTTCTTCTTTGGTTGCTATGAGACCAAGTTGAGTACTTACGCACTGAGCAAGCTACTGACTCACATTCTGACAACTGGAGACCATCAACTAGCAGACATTGTGATCACTGAACAGAGTCAGAACACTAAGGAAGGTGGGTGGAGCTAATTAGGACAAGTGGGAGGAGCTAATAGGACTACTAGGAGGAGCTAATTAGGACAGGTGGGAGGAGCCAATAGTGCTAATGGGACAGTGGGAGGAGCTAAAAGACTGGTTGAGACTAGCTAGTGGGCATGTAATTAGTGGGTGTGTCACCAGTTTGTGGGTGTGTCAGGTGTCCAGACACGGTCCCAACGTCTAGCATCTAATCAACAGCTGGTGGAAGTGAAGCTTCCTGTGAAGATAGTGCAACTTCTGGCGAGTGATCTAGTCCATCATCTCCTTGACGACCAGGAGGAGGAGGAGGAAGATGATGGAGTGGATGGGGACAATATGGAAGCCAGTTTAAGCAAGCTATTGGCTGGATCTGGGGGCGTGGCTAGGGGTGGAGACTGGGAGGTGGAGGAAGACCAGGACATGCTGGATGAGCCGGCATATCAACTCAATTTGTTGGTAAGTGGGCAGGGTGCTAGCAGGTGTGGGAACATATACTGCATGTTTGTATGTGTGTTTGTTTAGCTCCATCTTCAAGACTATCTGGGGCAATTGTGTAAGCAGCCAGTGTTCCAGTCACTCCAACCTCACCTTACCAGTCAGCAGCTTAGAGCATTGGCCAGTCTGGACACTCCTGCTTCTCAATGACCACTCCCACATGCCACTCCCTCCATAATCATGTTCCTCGCATTCTATGTCATATTTATTTTTAGTAACACTGTGAGAATGGGCAATGATGTAATGCAATGAAGTGAAAATAAATACTGAGTTTATGGCCACTTCCACTGGTTGGGCGGAGCTTCAGAGAGTAACTGTTCCCATGGCTGCCAATGCTCCATCTTCTTAACCAAGGACAACTCCCTCTCCGCCTAACACACACACACACACACACACAAGAAACAGGGAGTATAAGTTGAGCATACTATAAATGTCCCTAAGATAAGCTAATCACTGGATGTGTTGTCTGATGTTAGTGTTGCTTGGTGCATGATAGGTACTAGCAGTGTCTCAATGAGATGTGTGCTATGAGACACTAGACATCACTACAGACACTGCCCATCTAGTGTGTGTTGCTACCTGGTCTATGAGATACTAGACATCACTACAGATACTGCCCATCTAGCGTGTGTTGCTACCTGGTCTATGAGACACTAGACATCACTACAGATACTGCCCATCTAGTGTGTGTTGCTACCTGGTCTATGAGACACTAGACATCACTACAGACACTGCCCATCTAGTGTGTGTTGCTACCTGGTCTATGAGACACTAGACATCACTACAGATACTGCCCATCTAGTGTGTGTTGCTACCTGGTCTATTAACACTAGACATCACTACAGACACTGCCCGTCTAGCGTGTGTTGCTACCTGGTCTATGAGACACTAGACATCACTACAGATACTGCCCATCTAGTGTGTGTTGCTACCTGGTCTATGAGACACTAGACATCACTACAGACACTGCCCGTCTAGCGTGTGTTGCTACCTGGTCTATGAGACACTAGACATCACTACAGACACTGCCCATCTAGCGTGTGTTGCTACCTGGTCTATGAGACACTAGACATCACTACAGATACTGCCCGTCTAGCGTGTGTTGCTACCTGGTCTATGAGACACTAGACATCACTACAGACACTGCCCATCTAGTGTGTGTTGCTACCTGGTCTATGAGACACTAGACATCACTACAGACACTGCCCATCTAGTGTGTGTTGCTACCTGGTCTATGAGACACTAGAAATCCACTACAGATACTACCCATCTAGTGTGTGTTGCTACCTGGTCTATGAGACACTAGACATCACTACAGACACTGCCCATCTAGTGTGTGTTGCTACCTGGTCTATGAGACACTAGACATCACTACAGATACTGCCCACCTAGTGTGTGTTGCTACCTGGTCTATGAGACACTAGACATCACTACAGACACTGCCCATCTAGTGTGTGTTGCTACCTGGTCTATGAGACACTAGACATCACTACAGAGACTGCCCATCTAGTGTGTGTTGCTACCTGGTCTATGAGACACTAGACATCACTACAGATACTGCCCATCTAGTGTGTGTTGCTACCTGGTCTATGAGACACTAGACACCACTACAGACACTGCCCATCTAGTGTGTGTTGCTACCTGGTCTATAAGTTCTTCGACTTGGCCACAGCCAATTTTCTCCTCCAGAACTTCCACATTTTCTTCAGACTTGACTATCTGTATTCTCTGCTGCACTACCTGCTCTGTCTTCACTCTGTAAGTGGCTGACCTGGGTAAGTTCTCCAGCTGGCCCAGGATCTGGTTGTACAGCTCGTACAGGGTCTGTTCCATAGTAATGACGTCATAGTAAATGCTTTGCTAATCTGGTAGGTGCAACTCCTCACCTGCCTTGGCTTACGGACCACACTGACCCCAGTTAGCCCCGTAGTCTACACAAGGGATAAAGGACGTAAAAACAGTCAAATTACGCTGTCGTGACTTACTTTCTTCAACACATTCCTAGCGGCCATTGTTTTCAAACACTGGCCTTGCTATTAAATGGAACGGATCGCTCAACGATATTCACACGTGTGGAAAAAACAGGGCACCAAGAAGAAACTTTTGTGAAGATGTGGCGTACGGTGGCAAGTGTGTGTGTGCTACTGCTGGGGCTGTGCGTGCTGTGCTCTAGTAGACAACCTCCGGACAATAGAGTAGAAGCGCTGGAAATTACTAGATTAACTAGAGATGTCGATTTGACCAGTCCACTAGCTAAGGAGAAAGTAACCATGGTGTTGGAGAACAAAGGGAAGAAGCCTACCAGCTATGTATTGTATGCTGTGGAGCCAAGACTGGCTGGCAATGTCGCCCACATCAGTGCAGAGGTAAAAAGCTATAGTGAGTGGTGTGTATTATTTAGAAAATGCATGTCCGCTTGAAGTAAGCATTACTCCAATGCACTTTTGAGTACTTAAATACCCAACCTGTGGACATGAACTATGAACTATGGCAGGAGTGAACTGTTTTAGAGAGTTGTTTGAGGTTCGGGCAGGTAGGTGAGCATTAAAAGGAATTTTTGGCTAGGCCAGCTTACAAAGTGTTAATAATTTGCAGGTGATGAAATATGTGATGATTCAACTAACATTATTCTAGTGTGACTACATGTTTCATGTGAGGACAGGAGTCTGGTAGATTAGTGGAGCCACCACATAGTTCTCATGAGCTGTGTGATTAGTCCAGGGGCCTGGGAGAAGGGATGGGTATTGACAATTTATTTATTTTTTTATTTTTTTTTTTTAATTTCTTTGCTGATAAAACAGACAGGAGAGGCCAACTAGCTCAGCTATTCTTAAGGCCTTCCTAACATAAAGGGGAAGGGAAACTCACACACAGGCACACAAAAATGAGGTAGTAATGAATGAAATAAATTGATAATGAGTTATGACAAGTAAAGGTGTTTAAGTTTGAAGGAGAGAGTTGAAGAGGCCGAGGCAACATCATCAGGGATGGCATTCCACTTTCCCACCACGTCTATTGGGAAGAAGTTCCTTAGATGGTTGGTTCGGACGCGGGGGCAGAAGAGTGGCGTAGAGTTTTTGTGCTGTATACCTGGCCTGGATGTGGCGTGAGTCAGGTACAAGAGAGTCGCCTTGGAGAATGCGCCTGCAGAGGCTGATCTTCTGCACTAGTCTCCTGCGGGCCAGAAGTTGATCAGAACCTTAACCCAATCCAAGCATTGAACAGAACTGTTGTAGACAACAGGAATTGCAGGATGTCAATATACCAAACTCCTCTCCCAGTGTGGAGCAGTGGGTGTGGTCATGTGAGAATGTTAACTAGGGAACATATTTGCAGTAATGGCAGTAGTAGTGAGCTGGAGATGAGTTGGGAGTGGTTGGTGTGGAAGTCTGAATAGTGTCTGCATGTGGAAAGTTGTTTGTGAAGAATCTTCAGTCAATTACTAAGTTGGTACACTGAGTTACAATGTTTGAAATGGACTACAGCTAGGATAGCCGTCACTGAGTGTGTGTGTGTGTGTTTGTTTTGTTTTACTTTCTAATTAATTCACAAGCAGCTGTTGCCGTTACATTCAGACAGGTCATTGGTAAGGAAGTGAGATTGGCTCCATTCTGGGGGGGGTGGGGTTAAATTTGGAGAAGATTGTCAGTCTTAAAGAGAGCGTGTAGCCTGATATGTGGTGTGAGATGATAGGACAACATCTCCATGGCATGTGACATGAGATGATAGGACAGCATCTCCACGGCATGTGACATGAGATGATAGGACAGCATCTCCATGGCATGTGACATGAGATGATAGGACAACATCTCCATGGCATGTGACATGAGATGATAGGACAACATCTCCATGGCATGTGACATGAGATGATAGGACAACATTTCCATGGCATGTGACATGAGATGATAGGACAACATCTCCATGGCATGTGACATGAGATGATAGGACAACATTTCCATGGCATGTGACATGAGATGATAGGACAACATCTCCATGGCATGTGACATGAGATGATAGGACAACATCTCCATGGCATGTGACATGAGATGATAGGACAACATTTCCATGGCATGTGACATGAGATGATAGGACAACATCTCCATGGCATGTGACATGAGATGATAGGACAACATCTCCATGGCATGTGACATGAGATGATAGGACAACATCTCCATGGCATGTGACATGAGATGATAGGACAACATCTCCATGGCATGACAGAGTAGTGATGTAATGTTTGGTCACTGACCTTACATTGTCTGTTGAGAGAAAGTTGATTGCCTGTTTGATGTGTGTACATTTGAACTTAACTTGTGTATGTATGTGTGTTTGTAGTTGCAAGAGAAGGGCAGTGATGGAATTCCAGCATATGTTAATAAGGAGCAGCGTCCTCTAGCACAGGGTGACAAGGCAGCTGTATACAGACTGTCCATCCCATCCTTAGCGGCTGGGGCGTCCATGACGCTGGTTGTGGAGGTCATGTATAGCAGCACCATCTTGCCCTTCCCTACAGAAATCTCTCAGAATGAGAAGCAGCTGGTGATGTTCACTGGCAACAGCTACCTCTTCTCCCCTTACCCATGCAGCACTCAGAGCTCTAACTTCAAACTGCCCAGCTCTAAAGTCGAGTCCTTCACACGCGTGTCTCCCACTAACCACGTGGAGGAAACCCTCACCTATGGCCCTTACTCTGATGTGGCTCCTTTCTCTTCCAATAAAATCAGCATCCATTTTGAGAACAACGGACCTTTCCTGACGGTGGTGGAGTTGGAGAGAGTGATTGAAGTATCTCACTGGGGAAATATAGCCGTGGAGGAACATGTGCACATTATACACTCTGGTGGGTGTGGCTTGAACTATAGGGGAGTGGCAGGTCACTCTGGTGGGGGTGGTTGGGATTGTGAGAGCAGGTCTCTGGTGGGTGTGGTAAGGTTAAGTTGGGTCAAACAGGTAATCTCTAGGTAGGCTGTGTGTGTATATTGTTGCCATGGTGATGTAGGTGCGGCTTTAAGAGGATCCTTTAGTCGCTACGATTTTCAGAGGAATCCTAACAGTGGCCCCAATGCGGTAAAGGGTTTCACTACTCTCCTGCCGGCAGCAGCACGTGATATCTACTACAGAGATGAGATAGGCAACATCTCCACTTCTAATGTCAGAGATGATGATGATTATGTGTCCTTTGAACTCAAGCCAAGGTGAGAGGTTCCTGCTACCAGCCATGTGTAGGCTAAGATAGTGACCAGAGTGAGGACGAATTGTCTGTATGCATGTGGCATTGTTCAAACTGACACTATTAGTGATCCCTTCTTTAGCATGCATGTCTGGTAGATGCACTAACTGGACAGGTGGAGAGGAGATGAAGTTTGAAGCAAGGAAATTAACCTTACTTGAGTTGAAAGTTGTAATAACTTTCATGGGAACATTTGCCCCTAGCTAGTTTTTCATGGAATGAAATATGCTGCTGTAGCCTTTCTGAAATATCATTCAAAATACCCTGAAAGACATTACGCTCAGCATGTTTGATGACCCCTTACCTGTTTGCAGGTTCCCTCTGTTTGGAGGATGGCAGACAAGGTATTACTACGGCTATAACCTGCCCTCTTATGAATACCTCTATCACCATGGCAACAACTACGTGTTAAAGATGCGTCTGTTGGACCATGTGGTGGATGACCAGCTCATAAAGAAGTTGACAGTGAAAATCATCCTTCCAGAAGGTGCCAAGTAAGTGAGGGGGCGTGGCCTCTGGTGTGAGGTACCATAGGATGGACTCTATGAAGTGTTCACTTTACGAGCCTAATAATTTAGATCTTAGTGACATTGTGGGTGTGTCAGATGGGCGGGGTTAGTGGTATTGCTGTCTTCAATTTCAACCTTGTTATAGCAATGATATTGGGTACAGGGCAGGTAGTTCCCTTCTGATAAAGTACTTTAAGCACCTTTTGAAGTGCTTGATGGTGCTTTCAAGCACTTTGGTAAATAAATCTCTTCTATTTGTATTTAAGCCCATGATTTCAAAGTGCTTGATAAGCACACAGAATTATTTCCGGGATATTTCATGGGAGGGGAAACCCTGTGTGCACTGGTAACCCACACTACTTGAAGCCCTGGCCTATAGGAGAGTGGTAACCCACACTACTTGAAGCCCTGGCCTATAGGAGAGTGGTAACCCACACTACTTGAAGCCCTGGCCTATATGAGAGTGGTAACCCACACTACTTGAAGCCCTGGCCTATAGGAGAGTGGTAACCCACACTACTTGAAGCCCTGGCCTATAGGAGAGTGGTAACCCACACTACTTGAAGCCCTGGCCTATAGGAGAGTGGTAACCCACACTACTTGAAGCCCTGGCCTATAGGAGAGTGGTAACCCACACTACTTGAAGCCCTGGCCTATAGGAGAGTGGTAACCCACACTACTTGAAGCCCTGGCCTATAGGAGAGTGGTAACCCACACTACTTGAAGCCCTGGCCTATAGGAGAGTATATTTCACTGATCAGTATCAGGTCACATGAATGGTTGAAGTTAACTTTAGCTACTCTCTCTTGGGGGAGGGGAAGGAAAACTTGGCACCAATCCTCACTGCATGAAACCTTCAGAGATACTCAACTTCAATGCTGGGATTGGTAATGCATTGTATTGTATGTCCTGCCAAAGCAGTTAGTCCTTTACAACAAATAGCAGACGTAGTGTGGTGGAATGGTTTATTTTCAACCAGTCTGTGTGATAGTGTTGCTTTCTGAAGCCCTGGGGCTATGTTGCTTGCTTGTTGTTGTTGTTGTTGTTGTTGTTGTTGTGTAGGAACATAGACTTCCAGCCACCAGGTTACGATGTTGAAGAAAGCTCTCGTGAAATCAAGCTAACTTACCTGGACACCATGGGGCGGCCTGTGATAGTGGCCCGTGCCACTAACCTAGTGGAGCAGCACGTGCAAGACTTCACTCTGCAGTACAGCTTCCAGTCTGTCATGTTACTACAAGAACCTCTCCTCATAGTGGCCGCTCTCTTCATCTTCTTCCTCTGCGTCATCATTATAGTCAGACTGGACTTCTCCATTACTGAGGTGAGAATGTGGCCACACCCACTGCTCGGGTTGGGGGAGGGGTCAGGACAATAAGGTTTGGAGTAGTCATGTTATAATTTGCCATTTATTGCAGACAATTATATTCTTTGATAGAGAGTTTTTCTAGAGATTTTTCTCAATACTCTAAAGGTTGCTCTTCGTTGTGTAGGAGGGAGTAGATTGCCATGGCAACGGGTGCAGAAGGGTGGGGTTCAGCAGAGTTGTTGATTATGTGTTTTGTTTATAGGATGCAGCTTTGTTGGCACGGCAACAGGCGGCAGTTCTGATAGAGAGCATCCAGCAATGGCAGGACAGGCGATCATCCCTCGTCTCACGCTACATGAAGATTATTGACACCTTCAAGGGGTCAAAGGACACAGGCAGCTTCAAGTCCTCTAAGAAAGGGTATGATGATGAGTACAAGAAATGCTCAGAGCAAATGTCTGCTAAAATGAAGGAACTGCAGAGTGGGGACCCGGAGGCTGCCGCTAAGGTGAGAGTGACACGCCCACTAGATCACATCCGGGAGGATCACTGGGCGTGGGGGGGGGGGGAGATGGGACACATAGAGCAGTGCTGAGGACGGCTTCTTGTTTAGAGGTACACACAGAGCATTTCATACGGACTGAAGACCCTGGGATTTTCCCCACCCCCACAAATTTTGTTTGCCCTCTGAAACTTTTTTAAGAAAATATTTTTTATAATTATTACAAGATATGACAAGTGGTAGCTTATCTCTAGTCTACTGTAAGATATGACAAGTGGTAGCTTATCTCTAGTCGACTGTAAGATATGACTAGTGGTAGCTTATCTCTAGTCTACTGTAAGATATGACAAGTGGTAGCTTATCTCTAGTCTACTGTAAGATATGGCAAGTGGTAGCTTATCTCTAGTCTACTGTAAGATGTGACAAGTGGTAGCTTATCTCTAGTCTACTGTAAGATATGACAAGTGGTAGCCTTATCTCTAGTCTACTGTAAGATATGACAAGCGGTAGCTTATCTCTAGTCTACTGTAAGATATGACAAGTGGTAGCTTATCTCTAGTCTACTGTAAGATATGACAAGTGGTAGCTTATCTCTAGTCTACTGTAAGATATGACAAGTGGTAGCTAACTCTAGTCTACTGAAGATTACAAGTGGTAGCTTATCTCTAGTCTACTGTACAGATATGGCAAGTGGTAGCTTTATCTCGTATCTACTGTAAGATAGTGACAAGTGGTATTATCTCTTTCTACTGTAAGATATGACAAGTTGGTAGCTTATCTCTAGTCTACTGTAAGATATGACAATGGTAGCCTTATCTCTAGTCTACTGTAAGATATTACAAGTGGTAGCTTACTCTAGTCTACTGTAAGATTGACAAGTGGTAATCTTATCCTCTAGTCTACTGTAAGATATGACAAGTGTAGCGTATCTCTAGTCTACTGTACGAATATGAACAATGGTAGCTTTCTCTATTCTACTGTAAGATATGACAATTGGTAGCTTATCTCTAGTCCCTACTGTAAGATATGACAGGTTTGGTAGCTTATCTCTAGTCCTAACCTGTAATATACAAGTGTATTCTTATCTTAGTCTACTGTAAGATATGACAGTTGTATCTTAGCTCTAGTCTACTGTAAGATATGACAAGTGGAGCTTATCTGCTCGTCTACTGTAGATATGACAAGTGGTAGCTTATCTCTAGTCCACTGTAAGACTATGGACAATGGTAGCTTCATCTTCTCAGTCTACGGTAAATAAGACAAGTGGTAGCTTATCTCTAGTCACGTAAGATATGACCGTGGTAAGCTTATCTCTGAGTCTACTGTCGATTTACAAGTGTAGCTTATCTCTAGTCTACTGTAAGATATGACAAGTGGGAGCTATCTCTTTACTGTAAGATATGACAGTGGGTATCTTATCTCTAGTCTAACTGTAGATATGACAAGTTGGTAGCTTATCTCTATCACGGTAAGATAACAGTGGTAGCCTTATCTCTAGTCTACTGTAAGATAAGACAAGTGTACTTATCTCTATCTACTGTAAGATAAACAATGGTAGCTTATCTCTAGTCCTCTGTAAGATATGACAAGTGGTAGCTTATCTCTAGTCTACTGTAAGATGTGACAAGTGGTAGCCTTATCTCTAGTCTACTGTAAGATGTGACAAGTGGTAGCTTATCTCTAGTCTACTGTAAGATGTGACAAGTGGTAGCTTATCTCTAGTCTACTGTAAGATGTGACAAGTGGTAGCTTATCTCTAGTCTACTGTAAGATATGACAAGTGGTAGCTTATCTCTAGTCTACTGTAAGATATGGCAAGTGGTAGCTTATCTCCAGTCTACTGTAAGATATGACAAGTGGTAGCTTATCTCCAGTCTACTGTAAGATATGACAAGTGGTAGCTTATCTCCAGTCTACTGTAAGATATGACAAGTGGTAGCTTATCTCCAGTCTACTGTAAGATATGACAAGTGGTAGCTTATCTCCAGTCTACTGTAAGATATGACAAGTGGTAGCTTATCTCCAGTCTACTGTAAGATATGGCAATGTAGCTATCTCCAGTCCTACTGTAAGATGTGACAAGTGGTAGCTTATCTCTAGTCGACTGTAAGATATGGCAAGTGGTAGCTTATCTCTAGTCTACTGTAAGATATGACAAGTGGTAGCTTATCTCTAGTCTACTGTAAGATATGGCAAGTGGTAGCTTATCTCTAGTCTACTGTAAGATATGACAAGCGGTAGCTTATCTCTAGTCTACTGTAAGATGTGACAAGTGGTAGCTTATCTCTAGTCTACTGTAAGATATGGCAAGTGGTAGCTTATCTCTAGTCTACTGTAAGATATGACAAGTGGTAGCTTATCTCTAGTCTACTGTAAGATGTGACAAGTGGTAGCTTATCTCTAGTCTACTGTAAGATATGACAAGTGGTAGCTTATCTCTAGTCTACTGTAAGATATGACAAGTGGTAGCTTATCTCTAGTCTACTGTAAGATGTGACAAGTGGTAGCTTATCTCTAGTCTACTGTAAGATGTGGCAAGTGGTAGCTTATCTCTAGTCTACTGTAAGATATGACAAGTGGTAGCTTATCTCCAGTCTACTGTAAGATATGACAAGTGGTAGCTTATCTCTAGTCTACTGTAAGATGTGACAAGTGGTACCTTATCTCTAGTCTACTGTAAGATGTGACAAGTGGTAGCTTATCTCTAGTCGACTGTAAGATATGGCAAGTGGTAGCTTATCTCTAGTCTACTGTAAGATATGACAAGTGGTAGCTTATCTCTAGTCTACTGTAAGATATGGCAAGTGGTAGCTTATCTCTAGTCTACTGTAAGATATGACAAGCGGTAGCTTATCTCTAGTCTACTGTAAGATGTGACAAGTGGTAGCTTATCTCTAGTCTACTGTAAGATATGGCAAGTGGTAGCTTATCTCTAGTCTACTGTAAGATATGACAAGTGGTAGCTTATCTCTAGTCTACTGTAAGATGTGACAAGTGGTAGCTTATCTCTAGTCTACTGTAAGATATGACAAGTGGTAGCTTATCTCTAGTCTACTGTAAGATATGACAAGTGGTAGCTTATCTCTAGTCTACTGTAAGATGTGACAAGTGGTAGCTTATCTCTAGTCTACTGTAATATGTGGCAGTTGGTAGCTTATCTCTAGTCTAACGGTAGATATGACAAGTGTGCTTATCCTCCAGTCTACTGTGATATGACAAGTGGTTCTTATCTCTAGTCTACTGTAAATATGACGTGGTAGCTTATCTCTAGTCGACTTAAGATATGACAATGGTAGCTTTATCTCCAGGTCTACTGTAAGATATGACAGGGAGCTATCTCCAGTGTACTGTAAGATATGACAAGTGTAGCTTATCTCCAGTCTCTGTAAGATATGACAACGGGGGTGCTTATCTCTAGTCTACTGTAAGATATGACAAGTGGTAGCTTATCTCCAGTCTACTGTAAGATATGACAAGTGGTAGCTTATCTCTAGTCGACTGTAAGATATGACAAGTGGTAGCTTATCTCTAGTCTACTGTAAGATATGGCAAGTGGTAGCTCATCTCTAGTCTACTGTAAGATATGACAAGTGGTAGCTCATCTCTAGTCTACTGTAAGATATGGCAAGTGGTAGCTTATCTCTAGTCTACTGTAAGATATGGCAAGTGGTAGCTTATCTCTAGTCTACTGTAAGATATGGCAAGTGGTAGCTTATCTCTAGTCTACTGTAAGATATGACAAGTGGTAGCTTATCTCTAGTCTACTGTAAGATATGACAAGTGGTAGCTTATCTCTAGTCTACTGTAAGATATGACAAGTGGTAGCGTATCTCTAGTCTACTGTAAGATATGACAAGTGGTAGCTTATCTCTAGTCTACTGTAAGATATGACAAGTGGTAGCTTATCTCTAGTCTACTGTAAGATATGACAAGTGGTAGCGTATCTCTAGTCTACTGTAAGATATGACAAGTGGGAGCTTATCTCTAGTCTACTGTAAGATATGACAAGTGGTAGCTTATCTCTAGTCTACTGTAAGATATGACAAGTGGTAGCGTATCTCTAGTCTACTGTAAGATATGACAAGTGGGAGCTTATCTCTAGTCTACTGTAAGATATGACAAGTGGTAGCTTATCTCTAGTCTACTGTAAGATATGACAAGTGGTAGCGTATCTCTAGTCTACTGTAAGATATGACGAGTGGGAGCTTATCTCTAGTCTACTGTAAGATATGACGAGTGGTAGCTTATCTCTAGTCTACTGTAAGATATGACGAGTGGTAGCTTATCTCTAGTCTACTGTAAGATATGACAAGTGGTAGCTTATCTCTAGTCTACTGTAAGATATGACAAGTGGTAGCGTATCTCTAGTCTACTGTAAGATATGACAAGTGGTAGCTTATCTCTAGTCTACTGTAAGATATGACAAGTGGTAGCTTATCTCTAGTCTACTGTAAGATATGACAAGTGGTAGCTTATCTCTAGTCTACTGTAAGATATGACAAGTGGTAGCTTATCTCTAGTCTACTGTAAGATATGACAAGTGGTAGCTTATCTCTAGTCTACTGTAAGATATGACAAGTGGTAGCTTATCTCTAGTCTACTGTAAGATATGACAAGTGGGAGCTTATCTCTAGTCTACTGTAAGATATGACAAGCGGGAGCTTATCTCTAGTCTACTGTAAGATATGACAAGTGGTAGCTTATCTCTAGTCTACTGTAAGATATGACAAGTGGGAGCTTATCTCTAGTCTACTGTAAGATATGACAAGTGGTAGCTTATCTCTAGTCTACTGTAAGATATGACAAGTGGTAGCGTATCTCTAGTCTACTGTAAGATATGACGAGTGGGAGCTTATCTCTAGTCTACTGTAAGATATGACGAGTGGTAGCTTATCTCTAGTCTACTGTAAGATATGACGAGTGGTAGCTTATCTCTAGTCTACTGTAAGATATGACAAGTGGTAGCTTATCTCTAGTCTACTGTAAGATATGACAAGTGGTAGCGTATCTCTAGTCTACTGTAAGATATGACAAGTGGTAGCTTATCTCTAGTCTACTGTAAGATATGACAAGTGGTAGCTTATCTCTAGTCTACTGTAAGATATGACAAGTGGTAGCTTATCTCTAGTCTACTGTAAGATATGACAAGTGGTAGCTTATCTCTAGTCTACTGTAAGATATGACAAGTGGTAGCTTATCTCTAGTCTACTGTAAGATATGACAAGTGGTAGCTTATCTCTAGTCTACTGTAAGATATGACAAGTGGGAGCTTATCTCTAGTCTACTGTAAGATATGACAAGCGGGAGCTTATCTCTAGTCTACTGTAAGATATGACAAGTGGTAGCTTATCTCTAGTCTACTGTAAGATATGACAAGTGGTAGCTTATCTCTAGTCTACTGTAAGATATGACAAGTGGTAGCTTATCTCTAGTCTACTGCTAGTTTGTTTTTTAAAATGTCCAACACTTCCAAACAGTTGTAAATTCCCTTTGCTGCATCACATGTGCTACTATTAAGCCACGCCCCTAGGTCTCCCACCTCTAAGCTCCATCTCCCGGATACCTACCTATCTCACCAACATCTCCTGTAATGATGTTGTCTTGTCAGCTTTCATTTACACCTCCCAAATGCCCACAGCCTTCGTAAAGAGCACTTGAATATTGCTAAGGGATCAGTGGGGTGGGTGTGGTTAGAAGTTTGTTTGTGTGTGCTGTGAACAGTTGCAGGATGTACAGAAGAAGATGTCTGAGGTGAAGTCTCTGATTGAGGATTGTTGTTTGCTGGCAGAGAAGGTGGTGAAGGAGAGTATGAAGAAGCCGCAGTATGTGGAGCAGAGCAAGGCAGCCGAGAGCAAGATAGACAAGATACTAGCCGATGTTTCTGCCATCATGCACACTCTCTAGGGAACTTTGAACTCTTCACTGGCACACACAAATATACATGTCTTCTGTGTGTGGGTGTGGCTGATTTTATTAGAATTATTACTGTACAGGAATTGTTTGGTCATCCTGGAAGCACAACACATGCACACAGTGGGCACACCATGTAGCAGACGAATGAAAGCTGTGTGTGTGAGTATGCTATGTTAACTATAGTTCCAAAGTGCAGCATGTGTAATATAGAACTTCAAATCCCATTCCTTACCACCTCTGAAGGTCTTTACAGTGCTGACTGGGTCATGAACATGCATGTAGTGAAGGAGGTAGCAGCAGAATTCAAGAGACGGTAAAGATCGTCAGCACTTCGTAGCGCAAGTACGTGGATTACGCGCAACAATGGGAGAAAAGCGAGGTGGCTACGAGGAGCTGAGTTTGGAGGAGAGCCTGCTATTGCACGCTCCGGAGTATAAGCATGCTGCGCATGTAATGGTCTACGCTAAATGGGAAGACAGCCTCTATAGTAGATACCCCTTCAAATATGCTGTCATGGTAACCACATTTAGTAGCTTAGGCCTAGAATCAACAGTTAGTTAGAATGCATCATTTAATGCAAGTTCAGTGGACCTGTCACTACTGCTAGAGAACTGAGAAATGAATATTGGCTGATACTGCTCTAATTTCACTTCCAATCGCTTTCATATACAATGGCATATGGCTGGTAGGTTTAAGTGCCGTGAAAGACTAGTCACGTAGCCAGACCCTTTACCTACTACTACACTGGGAAAGGGTCTGGTGGCATTAATACATAGTACCAGTTGTAATTAGTCCTTCACCTCGATGCTCCGTGGCTAAACCCTTTATGTAAACGAAAAATACCACATATGAAAAACTTCAATGCGTAGCTAAATGCTTGTACAAAATATCTCGCACTGTGAGAGAAGGCGTGATATAAAGTGTGCCATAACTGCCTCATGGCACTTATTGGTGCACTATAGGGTACAACATACTAGCTTATTCTCCTAGCTTATAACAGTGGTATTAATATTAGTCACTATATCACCTGTTCTTATGTAAATATCAAAAAGCAAAGCTTTCTTATATATCCACCATTTTACAAGCCCTAAAAGTACTCGTCCTGCAGCCCTTTCATGAATCCTAGTGTTTGGCACCTTATTCGCAGCAAGTTCCACTGCCCCATTCCTCTAGTACGCAGAAGTCTTGGGGCCTCTGAATAGAGCAGATTGAGTGGCTGCATGTGGTAACCCTAACTTGCTGACAACCACCACCGGAACTGCAACTTCCTCCCCCTCCCAAGATCTGGAGGGTATTGAACTGGTACTATGTACTAATGCCACCAGACCCTTTCCCAGCGTAGCTGTTAGGTAAAGGGTCTGGCTACGCGAGACTAGCGAAAGACATGTTCCCATGAAGTAAGTTGATTGCTGATGGGGAAGTGTCTTCACTGGAAAGTTCCAATATTTCTTCTGCAGAGTAACTACTAGCTAATATATCTTATTTCTAATTTATTATGCAGCTACTTAATGCTGAATATTCAAATGAATGTAAGGTAACCTTCACATAGAGACTTGAGGAAGTGTTTTAACAGGAAATAGAATAGACCATTTAATATGAGTTGTTGTTGTTGTTGTTGTTGTTGTTGTTGGCAGATGCAAATGAGATTTGATGGGATGCTAGGTTTTCCAGGTGGCTTGGTAGATGACGGAGAGACTCCAGAAGAAGCTGTGACTAGAGAAGTTTGTGAGGAGGTGGGGCTGGATGGTGTGGATGCACCGGATCCTCTTGTAATAGCTCGCAGTGATCATGTGTTGACCCAAGTATCCAGGGAGACAGGTTTCTGTCTGCATTTCTACGCCAAGTGTGTGGCTGATATGAAGACTTTCTCGAGACTGGAGATGCAAACACTCCGCGCTAATGAGTGGGGATCTGAGGTAGGTGGGTGTGGCTTAATGGGTGGGGATCTCAAGTGGGTGTGGCTTAATGGGTGGGGATCTGAGGTCTGAGGTAGGTGTGTGGGGCTTAGTAGGTGTGGTATAAGCTATATGTAGATTACTAGACTAAACAGCATACTCAAGTCATTGCTGCCACTAAGTACCGGAGAAATCTTTCTCACTGGGATCGTGTAAGGTTGCTATGGTTTGTTAAGTGGTAGAAGTGTTCCAACTGCCACCTGTTTGTCAGGGCGGCTGGAAAAGTAGTGCAGTCTTACTTACTGTGGGTCTCAATGTCAGCTAGATATTAACAGTGTGTGTGTGTGTGTGTGTGTGTCATGCACTAGGTGTTAGGTCTGGTCCGCTGTCCTCTCTACACCTTACCCAATGGACTGGGTTTCCCAGCTTTCCTGGGTCACAACTTCATTGGTTCTGCAAGAGACCAGCTGATAGAAGGCTTGAGGAGGCGTGGTTTGATGACCTCACAAGAACTCTCTGACGCCCTTTCAAGGGGCCGGCAAATATCCCATCTTGTAACTAAAGATGAAGTGGACTATTAGTTTGTGTCCTCACTATTTATGACCACCAGCTATTTATGACCTCTGACCTCTATTTAAAACACTCCAGATGCAAGTACATTGGGTAATTTCCATTTTTATTACATTTTATGTGTTAGCAAATCACAAGAAATGATTTGGATTCAAAAGATTATATCATTTGTAACATACAAAAATAAATAAATGAAGCAACTGTACAAATAGAATTTAACATGACGTCAAATGTCTTTGAATAGAAGAACATCACTTATAGCGTGTAAGAAGTTCTGTTGAGGAGAGCATCTAGTTTGACATCTACCTGGGAGCAGTGGGACAACAGGCCCTGTGGGGAGAAACACAAGATAATGCTGTACTACAGGCCCTGGGGGAAAAACACAAGATAATGCTATACTACAGGCCCTGGGGGAGAAACACAAGATAATGCTATACTACAGGCCCTGGGGGAGAAACACAAGATAATGCTGTACTACAGGCCCTGTGGGGAGAAACACAAGATAATGCTATACTACAGGCCCTGTGGGGAGAAACACAAGATAATGCTGTACTACAGGCCCTGGGGGAGAAACACAAGATAATGCTGTACTACAGGCCCTGTGGGGAGAAACACAAGATAATGCTATACTACAGGCCCTGGGGGAGAAACACAAGATAATGCTGTACTACAGGCCCTGTGGGGAGAAACACAAGATAATGCTATACTACAGGTCCTGTGGGGAGAAACACAAGATAATGCTATACTACAGGCCCTGTGGGGAGAAACACAAGATAATGCTATACTACAGGTCCTGTGGGGAGAAACACAAGATAATGCTATACTACAGGCCCTGTGGGGAGAAACACAAGATAATGCTATACTACAGGCCCTGGGGGAGAAACACAAGATAAAGCTGTACTACAGGCCCTGTGGGGAGAAACACAAGATAATGCTATACCAGGCCTGGGGGAGAAACACAAGATAATGCCATACTACCGCCTGTGGGGAGAAACACAAGATAAGTTCTATACTACAAGGCCTGTGGGGGAGAAACACATGAATAATGGCTATACTACAGGCCCTGGGGGAGAAACACAAGATAATGCTGTACTACAGGCCCTGTGGGGAGAAACACAAGATAATGCTATACTACAGGCCCTGTGGGGAGAAACACAAGATAATGCTGTACTACAGGCCCTGGGGGAGAAACACAAGATAATGCTGTACTACAGGCCCTGTGGGGAGAAACACAAGATAATGCTATACTACAGGCCCTGTGGGGAGAAACACAAGATAATGCTGTACTACAGGCCCTGGGGGAGAAACACAAGATAATGCTGTACTACAGGCCCTGTGGGGAGAAACACAAGATAATGCTATACTACAGGCCCTGGGGGAGAAACACAAGATAATGCTGTACTACAGGCCCTGTGGGGAGAAACACAAGATAATGCTATACTACAGGTCCTGTGGGGAGAAACACAAGATAATGCTATACTACAGGCCCTGTGGGGAGAAACAAGATAATGCTGTACTACAGGCCCTGGGGGAGAAACACAAGATAATGCTGTACTACAGGCCCTGTGGGGAGAAACACAAGATAATGCTATACTACAGGCCCTGGGGGAGAAACACAAGATAATGCTGTACTACAGGCCCTGTGGGGAGAAACACAAGATAATGCTATACTACAGGTCCTGTGGGGAGAAACACAAGATAATGCTATACTACAGGCCCTGTGGGGAGAAACACAAGATAATGCTATACTACAGGTCCTGTGGGGAGAAACACAAGATAATGCTATACTACAGGCCCTGTGGGGAGAAACACAAGATAATGCTATACTACAGGCCCTGGGGGAGAAACACAAGATAATGCTATACTACAGGCCCTGTGGGGAGAAACACAAGATAATGCTATACTACAGGCCCTGTGGGGAGAAACACAAGATAATGCTATACTACAGGCCCTGGGGGGAGAAACACAAGATAATGCTATACTACAGGCCCTGGGGGGAGAAACTCAAAATGATGCTATAGAATTATTCTGAATAACTAAAATATGCAATAAACTCAATCAAAATTTAAGTCCGTGGACTTTCCTCAGTGATAACCACTACAATTGAAATAGTGACTAATGGTCTCAGGTGACAAGTTGTCGATGTTCACTATTAGAACTCTGAACGTGTAGTCCTTCCAATACTTCCTTTTTAGATAGTTGCATTGTGCTCTAAAAGTCTGGCTGCTTCCCTTTTATATTGTGCATGGTCATGGTGTTAGCATGTAAGGAATACCACTGTTTGTTTTGGTCACCTATTCTAACTGCTGAATCACTGATGTTCCTTTAATCTGGTAGATAGAGACTTCCAGTTTCTATAATCAGACTGGGCCACATTCACACATTTTAATTACTTTCAATTAAATTTGTTGCGTATTCAAATTCAAAAAATATTCTATTTCAGTATTAAAGGTGCAGTAAAGACTATACGATCTTGTGACAGATACTCATAGAGGAATCATGTAATCTCTGCAGTAATTCATTTTGTTGTACAAAACAAGTGGGCTGAATGAGTATCATTAGGACTTGGTGATGATGCAAGTAAATAAAGTATAAGACACACCCACTACTCGGGTAAGACCACCCACTATTCGTGTGTAAGACACACCCACTATTTGTGTAAGACCACCCACTATTCGTGTGTAAGACACACCCACTATTTGTGTAAGACACACCCACTATTCGGGTAAGACCACCCACTATTCGTGTGTAAGACACACCCACTATTTGTGTAAGACCACCCACTATCAATGTTTGTCCATTAAGAAATTATTATGAAATAACAACTACTCGTTTTCCATAGATTACAGTCAGAATGTTTCCAAACACATCATTCTTGTATGCCATGCACGAGTAGACATGAGATACTTACAGATCTGAGTAGACATGAGATACTTACAGATCTGAGTAGACATGAGATACTTACAGATCTGAGTAGACATGAGATACTTACAGATCTCAGTAGACATGAGATACTTACAGATTGCGTAGACATGAGATAACTTACAGATCTGAGTAGACATGAGCTACTTAAGATCGAGTAGACATGAGAACTTAAGATCCTCAGTAGACATGAGATACTTACAGAGTGAGTAGCATGAGATACTTCCAGATTGAGAGACATGAGATACTTACACGATCGAGTAGAATGAGTACTTACAGATCTGAGTAGAAATGAGATACTACAGATCTTGAGTAGGGAATGAGATACTGACAGAGCTGAGCAGACATTTTTTTTTGTTTTTTTTTTTTTTGGGCGATTACTTACAGATCTGAGTCGGGACCTAGATACTTTACAGATCTCGTAGACAATGAGATACTTACAGATCTGAGGAGACATGAGTACTTCCAGTATGAGTAGACATGAGATATTACAGATCTGAGTAGACATGAGGTACTTACAGATCTGAGTAGACATGAGATACTTACAGATCTCAGTAGACATGAGGTACTTACAGATCTGAGTAGACATGAGGTACTTACAGATCTGAGTAGACATGAGATACTTACAGATCTGAGTAGACATGAGATACTTACAGATCTGAGTAGACATGAGATACTTACAGATCTGAGAGTAGACATGAGATACTTACAGATCTCAGTAGACATGAGATACTTACAGATCTGAGTAGACATGAGATACTTACAGATCTGAGTAGACATGAGATACTTACAGATCTGAGTAGACATGAGATACTTACAGATCTGAGTAGACATGAGATACTTACAGATCTGAGTAGACATGAGATACTTACAGATCTGAGTAGACATGAGATACTTACAGATCTGAGTAGACATGAGATACTTACAGATCTGAGTAGACATGAGATACTTACAGATCTGAGTAGACATGAGATACTTACAGATCTGAGTAGACATGAGATACTTACAGATCTCAGTAGACATGAGATACTTACAGATCTCAGATAGATCATGAGATACTTACAGATCTGAGTAGACATGAGATACTTACAGATCTGAGAGACATAGACATGAGATGACTTACAGATCTCAGTAGACATGAGATACTTACAGATCTGAGTAGACATGAGATACTTACAGATCTGAGTAGACATGAGATACTTACAGATCTGAGTAGACATGAGATACTTACAGATCTCAGTAGACATGAGATACTTACAGATCTGAGTAGACATGAGATACTTACAGATCTGAGTAGACATGAGATACTTACAGATCTGAGTAGACATGAGATACTTACAGATCTGAGTAGACATGAGATACTTACAGATCTGAGTACACATGAGTATGACTTACAGATCTGAGTAGACATGAGATACTTACAGATCTCAGTAGACATGAGATACTTCTGAGTAGACATGAGATACTCAGAGTAGACATGAGATACTTACAGATCTCAGTAGACATGAGATACTTACAGATCTCAGATCAGCAGACATGAGATACTTCTCAGCAGACATGAGATACTTACAGATGAGATACTTACAGATCTCAGCAGACATGAGATACTTACAGATCTCAGCAGACATGAGATACTTACAGATCTCAGCAGACATGAGATACTTACAGATCTCAGCAGACATGAGATACTTACAGATCTCAGCAGACATGAGATACTTACAGATCTGAGCAGACATGAGATACTTACAGATCTGAGCAGACATGAGATACTTACAGATCTGAGCAGACATGAGATACTTACAGATCTGAGCAGACATGAGATACTTACAGATCTGAGCAGACATGAGATACTTACAGATCTGAGCAGACATGAGATACTTACAGATCTGAGCAGACATGAGATACTTACAGATCTCAGTAGACATGAGATACTTACAGATCTGAGTAGACATGAGATACTTACAGATCTCAGTAGACATGAGATACTTACAGATCTGAGCAGACAAGAGATACTTACAGATCTGAGCAGACACGAGATACTTACAGATCTGAGCAGACACGAGATACTTACAGATCTGAGCAGACACGAGATACTTACAGATCTGAGCAGACACGAGATACTTACAGATCTGAGTTGTGCTAGCTGCTGTAGGATGGCATGCTGTCTGCCTCGGTGCTGGTAGTCCGCTGGGTTGGTGTGCTGGTTGGCTACATTAGTGGAATTGGTAGACTTGGTAACAATGTAAGGTAGATTAACACCGCCATTGATACTGCTGCTAGTAGTATTGGTGTAGTCTTTCTGTGAATGGTTGGTTTGACTGGAGTGTTGTGGAGCTAGAGATGGTAGAGTTGATTCAGTCTTCATATTGCCTCCTCTGGTAGCAGGCATTGCTGGAGATGATGTCTCTCGGCTGCGACCCGTGACTGTCACTCCCTCACTCCTTACGAAGGTAGAGTTCAGAGGAATATCTTGTTTCTCCCATTCACACGAACGATCATCGCTATGGCGACCACCCCCACTAGTTCGACTCCACTGTTGTTTCTGTCTTTCAGGACTTCTCTCAATTTGTTGTTGTTGTTGTTGTTGTTGTTGTTTCATCTGGCGTGCTAGAGCTGGTACAGGTGGGCTAGCTACTCTCACTGCAGGTTTCTGGTCTGACATCCTACTGGAAGATGATGCATCGTTCATCGTGTTACTACTACTACTACTACTACTATTGTGGCCGTGCTTCTTGACTGGTACAGAAGGTGACAACTTTCTCACGTGTGACTTGTGTCTAGTCGACTTGTCCTTAGGTAACAGTCGCGAGGACACTGGTATTCTTGAGGCACGCCTCTTGCCTTCTCTCTGGCCATGTCTATGTGAAGTGTGAGCGGGTGGGGGAGGGGGTGTGGCTTCCCCAGACATGTATGATGACGATTGTTCATGGTATCTGGAGATTGTCTTATCATCAGTGCTTGTAGATGGTGGCAGGTCAAAGGTCACTGAGTGGTGTGAAGGTGTGTCCTGAATGTTTCTATAGCTGCCGTGTCTCCTAGCAACAGATTTGTGGTTGTGTTTGACATGCACTGCCTCTTGTGCTGCCTTCTCTATCGCGTCCTGCAACATCGTCTGTCGTCTGCGAGACTCCTCCTACAGCAAACATACACACAGATATATACATGCACACAGGAACTGCTAAATGTGGCAGCTACATGTGTAGAAGTACATCTTCACACATTTATGTGTTACATGCATCCAGTGCATGTTACATGTGTCCAGTGCATGTCTTACCTCTTTCCTGGAAGCTTTCTGCACATCTCTCCGATACTCTTCCTGTTGTCTGCGTCTCTCTGTAGCCAGTCTTAGCTCTTCTTCTCTTTCCTCTCTCTCTACCTTCTCTTTAGCCTCTCTTTTAGCACGTTGCTTGGCTTCCATCTGCTCCTTCAGGAAACTCTGTATCACATAAAACACAATATTATCTGTGCCACACCCTTTGCTTGCCACACCCTCCATGTGCCACAACCAATGCATGACAAACTCCTCACATGCCTTGGCTGATGGCTCACATCCTTACTTTGTGTTCCAATTCTTTCTTTCTCTTGTCAGCCATTTCTCTCAGCATGTATTGATCAACATGAGGCCCCACCCCTCTAGCAAAGCGAGGGCTGACAGTGTCTCCACCAGAATGGTCATTCGTTGCAAGGTCAGAGTTCACTGGTTCAGTGACTGTCCTGTGTTCGTGTACCCTCTGGGGACTGGTATCACTTGTAGTGAATTGCTGGGATTTTCTCACGTTCAGAGCTCTCAGATCTGCCATGACATGGCCAGAAGCAGTCCTCAGAGGAGCTCCACATCCTGGACGTCCAAATGGGAAGTATTCCTCCTCTACTGGAGGTGAGCCATTAGCAAGGCTCTTTCTTTTCTTGTCACTGACAGAACCAGACTCCTTGTACTGTCCACTCTTCCTGGTCTTTGGTCCCATGGGATGGTCACTGCTTGTATGGTTGAGTTCCTTCCACTTCAGTTTGGATGAAGGGTTGTCTTGTAGTCCAGGGATAGTGCTGGGACTCACCACTGTGTGACAATGGTCTGACCTTGTGCCATCATTCACTAGTTTAACCTCTCCATTCCTGTTAGTCCCATTTCCCTCTCCTGATCTATCTTCTAGATTGTGGTCCAAATTCATCTTGAGAAGACTGTCCAGATAGTCTCTGCTGATCATCACAGTCTCATTGCCCCCTGACCCCACACCATCCTTGGTAGCTCTCAGAGATTTATTCTGCCCTGCTGGGGGTTTAGAGGCTGGGGGTCTAGCCGCTATTCGCTCATTTTTGGAGGGAGCTTGTACAGATGACTTTGGTTTTAATGTTTTCACAGCTTTCCTATTTCTCGATACAAAATCAGCTGCGGGCCGCTGCAAAATGAAAGACGTATACCAAAAGCTAATTCAGCAGTAGGCTTACCTTGCTTCTAGAGTACGAGTCTAACTGTAGCATCTTTACGTACAACTCTCCTTTTCCATTGAAGTCCTGTTGTTTAAGTCGAGAGGTGTTACTATAGTAACGTCATGCGTAGGCGTGCAGTGTAACGACCACTTACCTAATATTTATATGTTTTGTTGTTGTTTTTTTCCCCCCCTCAGTTTACTACACCAGTACCGTAGCGATAGGCTCTATAGGACCGCCATTGTGAGGTCGTGTGTAGTAAGCTTACTTCCAGTAGACTTACGTAGCGGTTCTGTAAAGGGTCTGGCTACGCCAGACTATTCCGATTCATCTTTTGCGGTTCTGTTGTAACGAACTCCGTTCTCAATACATCCCAATGTTTAGATAGCTCTACGCAGCCTTGTGGTGCCCTGAAAGCACTTCTGCTAGTTCATGCTACTTGGCTGGACCTATTTCAAAGCCAATGAGGGAGGTTTTCTCAAACAGTTCACTCCAATTTAGTACCTACCTGTCAGCTACATTACTCATTACCTTTGTCAAATCATAGGCGGCGTAAGATAAGGGCTCCAGCCCCCCAACTTTTGGACAGTGAAAGTTGTTCCTTTATGATTACAAGCCAGTGTACGTTGTACACAATCACCATTAACCATTTTACCCACCCCACCCATATGTCTTATTGTGTGATCACTGTTAGACCGCATGAACTCATACCAACTGCTACATAGAGTCATTCCTGCATTAAGCCACTTATGAATAGCAAGCATTATAGAAATAGCAATAATTGTTTGACCTGGGTATCAATGTTTAGGATGAGAGGTCAGGTCAGCCCTAGAGAGTCCTGACTAACTGAAGGCATCTTGTCAGGTTGAGTTGGTCGGGTCAGCCCTAAAGCGTCCTGACTGACTGAAGATGTCTTGTCAGGTTGAGTTGTACAGAATCACATGTATACAACATCTAGTTTCACACGACTAGAATGGGTGTGGCTAAAACTCTTGTGGAATGCCACAATGAACAAACATGACTTTAATGGAAAATATATTATATGCTACCATAAACTTGAGGCAACAATCCTTCATCTCTGTTGATTTTGCTCCCTTTAGTTTTAATGTACCATGACTCCAAATAACAACGAGGGTATAATTGATGGCAGATGTCAATCACTTTACCACTCTTCCAATCAATTACATGACTCTCTTTCATTGCATGTTCTGCAACAGCTGAAAAATGATAAGGTGAAGTTAGAGCTTGCTTATGTTCTTTTAATCTATGTGTTATTGTTCGTCCAGTTTGCCCAATATAAGAGATGTGACAAGTTCCACATGATACCTGGTATATCACTCCTGTTTGTGACTCAACTGGAATGGGATCTTTTGGATGAACTAGAAGCTGCCTGAGGGTAGTGTGTGGCTTGAAGCAAGTTCTTATATCCAATGGTAACAGAATTCTCTTTATGCATTCTGACACATTCTTTATGTAAGGTAAGACTACTGTTGCCTTGGGTTTCATCATCACCTTGCTACTAGATGCTGGTCTCGCTCGCATGGCTTTTGAGATGACACGTGAAGGGTAGCCGTTCATCTTCAAAGCAGATCGGATATGTGCCCTTTCTATATTTCTGTCCTGATCAGAGCCACAGATGGAGTTGGCTCGACAAAAAAAGAGTCTTGATGACAGCTATTTTATGAGCTATGGGATGGTCAAAAGACAAGTATTTATCTGTGTGCGTCTTCTTACGAAAAACGGTAGTGGATAATGTTCCATTGGAATTATGCTTCACTGTTGTATCCAGAAAAGAGAGTTCTCCATTGGATTCCAACTCAACGGTGAAGTTGATGGTCTCCTCTATAGAATTTAGATGGTTTAAAAATGGTTGCACTGAAACTTTTGGTAAGGCTGTAATGATATCATCCACAAACCTCTTCCAAAATAGTGGTGGGGAGGGATAAGTAGAAATGCCTTTGTCCTCAATGTCCTCCATTACAAGGTTTACCACAGTTACAGATACTGGTGACCCCATAGCAGTACCAAACGTCTGTCTAAAAAATTCATTGTTGTAGGACAAGTATGTTGCATTCAAACAAAATTCTAAGAGTTGTGTGACCTCTGATACCGATAATGCTGTGCAATCTTCCAATGTACTATCAACACTCAGACGCTGTCCGGCAACATCAATGGCTTTTTTTGTAGGAATAGTAGTGAAGAGTGAAACCACATCAAAAGATACCAATACTGTTCCAGATGGAATACATTGTGTCGAGATGAATTTGGCAAAATCAAATGAGTTCTTTACATGAGTAGACGAATTGCCTACTAACGGAGAGAGAATGATGACAAGTTGCTTTGACAGAATGTATGTTGGAGAGTTAATAAAAGAAACAATCGGCCTCAAAGGTGTATTTGGCTTATGAATCTTTGGTAAGCCATATAGTAGTGGTGTTGTCTTAGCTGAACTCCTCAAGCGATAATACAACGCATCTGGAAGGGAACCAGCTCTCTTCAATGATAAAAGTAAACTATTCATTTTTCTCTCCAGTGCCAAGGCCGGATCTCTCTTCAACTTCTTATATGTTTTGTCATCAGACAGCATGGACAAAATCTTTTGATGGTATTCTGCTTTGTCCAGTATGACTGTGGCTCTCCCTTTGTCTGCAGGCAAAATTAGTATAGAGTTATCGTTTTTAAGTCCTTTATTGCCCTGTATTCCTCTGTTGTAATATTGGAAGGAGGTGGCTTAGCTTTAGTTAGTGCACCAATGATGTTTATTCGTGCAAGTTTTGCCTCAGAAGATGGCACCTTTCTTAGTCCAGTTTCAACTGCTGCTACAATTCTCGGTATCGGAATTGATTTTGGAGCTGGTGTGAAATTTAATCCTTTAGATAATGCCTTCTTTTCAATCGAATTTAGTTGTCGTGATGAATGGTTAATCACCCATTTGTCTGTACATTGGGATGTATTGAGAACGGAGTTCGTTACAACAGAACCGCAAAAGATGAATCGGAATAGTCTGGCATAGCCAGACCCTTTACAGAACCGCTACGCAAGTCTACTGGAAGTAAGCTTACTACACACCACCTCACAATGGCGGTCATAGAATTCACTATAGAGCCTATCGCTACGGTACTGTAGTAAACTGAGCATAGCAGTACCAAACGTCTGTCTAAAAAATTCATTGTTGTAGGACAAGTATGTTGCATTCAAACAAAATTCTAAGAGTTGTGTGACCTCTGATACCGATAATGCTGTGCGATCTTCCAATGTACTATCAACACTCAGACGCTGTCCGGCAACATCAATGGCTTTTTTTTGTAGGAATAGTAGCAAAATCAACAGAGATGAAGGATTGTTGCCTCAAGTTTATGGTAGCCTAGTGAAACATATAAACAAAAAAACAAAATAGCTAACCCTCAGGACTCATGGTTACCAACCAAGTGCTTTAACATGTACCACCCTTAGGCTTTCACCTGTCATAGTAACTACTTATTTTATTTTTGAATCATTACCACTGATGAAGGCTACAGTCCGTAGCTGAAACGTTTGGTGTTTTAACTTTTTGTATTTTTTGGTCAGTGATTCTCTCTAAATATAATATATGTCTACAATACCTGATCACATAGGATTTTACAGATTTTTAATGGAAAATGTTTTACATCATTTAAATCCATCTCGACCCGCTTATCCTACGCATGTAGACCATTTACCTAATTCTATAGCCAGCCCCTCCCTCTGCATAATTTGAATAATAATCATTGGCAAAACTGGAAAGTAAAATATTAGTTGACTGTAGCACATATAATATGAGAACCAGGTACGGGGACACAGTTGAAAAAATACCAATAGTTATGAGACAACGAACAGGTAAAGGGACAACAGGACACATACATTGAAGACTGGAGACGTGCAGTGGGTTCAAAGAGTCCTAGTTTCTCCCTGGACACATATTCCTTTGACACGAAATGCAACCTGACAACAAACAACACACGAGTCATTGGTATTCACACATACACATGCTTTCACAACTTAAAGTACCTCACAAGTACATGCAAAGTACCTCACAAGTACACGCAAAGTACCTCACAAGTACACGCAAAGTACCTCACAAGTACACGCAAAGTACCTCACAAGTACACGCAAAGTACCTCACAAGTACACGCAAAGTACCTCACAAGTACATGCAAAGTACCTCACAAGTACACGCAAAGTACCTCACAAGTACACGCAAAGTACCTCACAAGTACACGCAAAGTACCTCACAAGTACACGCAAAGTACCTCACAGGTACACGCAAAGTACCTCACAAGTACACGCAAAGTACCTCACAGGTACACGCAAAGTACCTCACAGGTACACGCAAAGTACCTCACAGGTACACGCAAAGTACCTCACAAGTACACGCAAAGTACCTCCTCACAAGTAAACGTAAAGTACCTCACAAGTACACGCAAAGTACCTCACAAGTACACGTAAAGTACCTCACAAGTACACGCAAAGTACCTCACAAGTACAACTCACATCTAGAGAGAAACTTTGATTGGTGGAGTTGCCCAGTCGTTTTTTAATCACCTCCTGGACTTCCTTAGACACGACTTCCTGGGTAGTACCCGCCACATTGATATACTCACAGTCAGAACTGGCATAGTGGGTGGAGATAGCCTGTGGGGACAGAGTGAGCATTAATTAAAGGTCTTCTAAACTGCAAAGTAAGAACTACAAGTATGACCTGGTGGGGCGTAAATCTACCACAGGGAAGGTCAAATAATAAAAAATAAAGAGAAAATAATAAAGATAATAATAAAGTTCTTGAAGGACCAGAATTCTTATAATGGCATCTAATTAGTCAGTGAGATGTAGGCTCCCACACTTAGACTTTATTTGCGCAAGAAGAATAATTGATTGAGAGTTGGTACAGATTATATAGGGTGATATGGTATAGAACTACAATGGGTAGGAAGTAGGTGGAGATTGAGATGAATATGATTAAGTTTTAAGATGAGAGGCGCCCGTGTTAAATGATGAGATAAATGAGGTGGTAATCAACAACAGGTTCTGTTCCAAGTTCAGACGGATGGCTGTAGGTCAGTTCTTCCTCCTTTGTGGGGGTGGTTCCGACAGACAGTTATCTTGAGATTGACCACTCTGGGTGGAGCCCAGACATGACCTTCCAGAATAAATAGAATGGACCTTTGGTAAGTACATGTTGTCTATCTCTGGGTAATTGAATCCAGGAGTCCTGGTATTAGTATGAAGTCCTTTATAGCTTTGAGCTGACAACTTAATCGTTTCAAGCCTCCTAAGTTAACATGGTAACTAGTGGTGTGCTTGAGCACAAATGGTGAGTGAGCCTCCCTGGTTAGGTGACATAAGATTACAGTATTGTGATTATTTTTAACTTATAGCACTCCTGCGATTAAAAACGGTCAAGTTTTTAAATTACGCATATGTTAAAGAGGATTATCATCTTAAAGAGGTTTCAATGCCATAGTAACCACTCGCCGCAACTAAAAACAAAACAAAACAAAAACAACCGGCATTTCTTAGAAGTTACCGCACAGGTTAGAACCTAACCTATTAAGACGTGCTTACTACCAACTGCCGTAGTAGCCGAAAAAAGCTGTGTAAAGGCAGTTAATATATTTATTTGCTACTAAAACGTTGTGTTGTGCTATTCTTTAGCTAAGCAGTAGCTGTAATACTCTACACTTTCACACACACTTGTTCACTAGGCATACCAACACAAGACTTACCATCGTGGTTAGACTATTGGACAATGGATATTCACGTAAGAACAATACTGTTACACATAGAGCATATCCTATGCATAAACTCACCACCACCACTAATTCGAATAAAAAATGAACTCTGGTAAGCTTGTAACTTTTAACTGCACTGCAAAACAATTCAAAGCAGTAAACAATTCAATTTCTTTGAATGATATTGGTAAAGATCAATAAATTAAAGTATTCTATTTAGTGGAATATGGAACGGGATCGACCTCCTAGCAAACTCAAAAACGTGAGAATCAAAGTACAAAATGACATACGTATGTCCAAATATATATATATAAACAAACATTCCCGATTTTCAATTGTGTTACCCCTGAGAATGTCTCGCTCTCTCGCCAACGAGTACTACAGCTACTAACCAACCACCTCCTCTTGAGTGCTAGACTCCACAGGAGGTGTCTGTCAGACCAAGACTGCAACCGATCAACAAGCAAAGTATGCATATTTTACAGTTCACTTGAAATGCCTCCATCTCTGGGACACCAATCACGCCTAGGGGATTACATAATTAATCATGTTACAGCTGGGAACACACACACACACACACACACACACACACACACACACACACAACTCCACCTGACCTTTCTGAACCCTGCTGTCCTGTTCATCCCAGAGCCATGGATGAGAAGTGGGTGGAAGAAGACTGTGTCACCGGCATCCATTTCCAGATGAACTCTTGGATGACTGGGGTCATAGTCCATGATACCATGGTACATTTTATTCACACCACCCTGAGGCCAAACACAGCAATGACGTGAGCACGCAATCCCAGCACAAGATTCACAACATGTTCCAATCAATTAATCTATATGTGTGTTAGATTCATAGCTAATTTACCACATAAAATCAAGAGATCACATCAACTGAAGCAAATCTCTGGCAAGTTGACTAAACACTAGCTGATGCACACACACCCGCACGTATATACCACACACACACACACACAAACACATTTAAAATTACTCTATGGCAAAGAATCAACAAATGTTTGGATTTCTTAAAGCTGTACTTTATAATTTGTTTAAAAAAAGACAGTGATAAATTCTGTAGATATACTCACAGATATGACTGGAGGGAGATTAACTCTGTTGGCTTGTCAACAGATACTAGCAGGTATACACAAGGCAATAATCTATACAGTGGAACTCTCTCTCTCTCTCACTCTAATTGTAAGGTCAACCTTATGAAAGAGTGCTCCTCCCACTTGGGGTAGGTGTGAGGTGGGAGTGTGGACCTGTGTGTATGAAAGAGTGCTCCTCCCACTTGGGGTAGGTGTGAGGTGGGAGTGTGGACCTGTGTGTATGAAAGAGTGCTCCTCCCACTTGGGGTAGGTGTGAGGTGGGAGTGTGGACCTGTGTGTATGAAAGAGTGCTCCTCCCACTTGGGGTAGGTGTGAGGTGTGAGTGTGGACCTGTGTGTATGAAAGAGTGCTCACCTCCCACTTGGGGTAGGCGTGAGGTAGGAGTGTGGACGTGTGAGTCCCAGGAAGTACCACTAGACATCCGTTCTGTCTGTGAACGTGCTCCATCGCTGTCCAGCTGCACACAATCAGATCCGCAGGACGAAACGGAAAGTAGTGCAGATCTAAAGAACATTGCTCATCATCATAGTCATCATCATGCATGGGCAGTCTAGTGTGTGGACTCTGACCTTGGTGCATGGGATGTCTAGTGTGTGGACTCTGACCTTGGTGCATGAGATGTCTAGCGTGTGGACTCTGACCTTGGTGCATTGGTTGTCTAGTGTGTGGACTCTGACCTTGGTGCATGGGGTGTCTAGTGTGTGGACTCTGACCTTGGTGCATGGGATGTCTAGAAGACTTGGTTCCTGTGTCTGGAGGTTTGTTGATGAGCATTGTGTGCATGGCCATGATGTTAGGACCAGTGAAACTCTCCACATAGTGTAGGATGTTAGGATGACGGCAATACTCCGACAGCACCTCGTCAAACTGCACACACACACACACACAATGCCGTAGATTTCTGCAGTATATGTATTATCTTATACACTGTCTGTCAGTGAGAATGGTGTGCGTATTTCAAGTTGGTAAATGGCCTTCAGTTGCTAAAGTTTATACAGCAAGCTAAGGCCTTGTATACAGCAAGCTAAGGCCTTGTATACAGCAAGCTGAGGCCTTGCATACAGCAAGCTGAGGCCTTGTATACAGTAAGCGAAGGCCTTGCATACAGCAAGCTAAGGCCTTGCATACAGCAAGCTAAGGCCTTGCATACAGCAAGCTGAGGCCTTGCATACAGCAAGCTGAGGCCTTGTATACAGCAAGCTAAGCCTGTATACAGCAAGCTAAGGCCTTGACAGCAAGCTAAGGCCTTGTACACAGCAAGCTAAGGCCTTGTACACAGCAAGCTAAGGCCTTGTACACAGCAAGCTAAGGCCTTGTATACAGCAAGCTAAGGCCTTGTATACAGCAAGCTAAGGCCTTGTATACAGCAAGCTAAGGCCTTGTATGCAGCAAGCTAAGGCCTTGTATACAGCAAGCTAAGGCCTTGTACACAGCAAGCTAAGGCCTTGTACACAGCAAGCTAAGGCCTTGTATACAGCAAGCTAAGGCCTTGTATACAGCAAGCTAAGGCCTTGTATACAGCAAGCTGAGGCCTTGTATACAGCAAGCTAAGGCCTTGTATACAGCAAGCTGAGGCCTTGTATACAGCAAGCTAAGGTCTTGTATATCACCCGTTAAACGCAATGGAGATAGTGCAAAAACAAACAAACAAAAAAAACAAAAAAACTCGTACTAAAATATAACTTGCTTCAATAAGTTGCCAACTGAATTTCCGACAGGCACACGCTTCAACCAGGTCTGCACTTCACAGTCTGTAGCTAGCTACCATTGGACCACGTCTGCACTTCACAGTCTGTAGCTAGCTACCATTGGACCACGTCTGCACTTCACAGTCTGTAGCTAGCTACCATTGGACCTCCGGCATTAAACATCTAATGTGAGAGTCCTCATCTAATAAGAATCAGAATGTTTTATTGGATAAACGGTTTTGTTTACTTCTTAAAGCGATGCAAAGGTAAACAATCAAGTTTAAAACAGCAGTCCAGTTTTCCCCCATTTTTGTTAATCGTGCAACTGCTGTTCTATGGAATGGAATCTGGAAGTATACGAGGATAGACAGACAGAATGGACAGAAATATCTCATGCTACACTATCTCTAACAGACATATGTAGTGGGCACTGGCTAGCAGATAATATGTGACAAGCTCCAAGAAATTAATGTGTGTGTGTGTGTATGTATGTGTATGTATTATATGTGACCTGCTTAGCCATTTGTAATACGTTTCTGGGACTTATTCAAGCCGTAATAAATGTCACCATCAAGGACTCGTTATTGAGTGATGAATGTGGGTGGGACTTGTTGAAGCTAAGAATGCCTTTTTAATCTTTAATCAAATGATTGATTACTTGGAGCTTGTTGCGTTATCTGCTAGCCCAGCTCACTACACATGGCACGTGCTATTAGAGATAGTGTAGCATGAGATATTTCTGTCCATTCTGTCTCTCCTCCTTCTTAAATTGAAATAGTTATATCAGTTTCTTTCTGCTTCAGCGAAGTACAGCAGGCACCAAACAAAATCCCAGATTCCATTCCGTAGAATGGCCGTCACACGATTAAACAAAAAAAGAGAAAAAAATGGGCACCAATTGGTAAATGTTTACCAAATGGTGGTAGTTAGCAATAGTTGGTAAATATCTGTTCCATTACTACGGCTTGAACAAGTTCCAGGAACTTCTTACAAATGGCTGATTTTTTTTTTTTCCCGAGCAGGTCACATATAATACACACACACACACGCACACACGTAATAGTACCCATCATAACAAGCATCTTGTGCAGCTCTGGCTCCCCACAACCAACCTGGAAGTCCTGAATCTTGTTGATGGATCTCTCTCCTGCTCCATATTCAGACTTGGTCATCGAAACATCCTTCATGACTGTCATTCCACTCACCTGCACACGCACACACACACACACACAAATATATATATTTTAATCAATCACTTATCGCTCGCCATTTGTGCTCAAGCATATCACTCGTATATACATACTTACATGTAGGTATTGAGGTATGCTTGTGTTATTGGCGAGCGAGCGTAGCACAATTGAAAATCGGGGATGTTTGTTGGCGAGCGAGCGTAGCGAGCGAGACAGTATTAGGGGTGGATAATGCAAAATCGGGTATATGTTATATATATATATATATGTATGTATGTATGGATGGTACGTATGCTCTTTAAATGCGCGCGCTTCTAATTACGTAAGTTGGGTAAAGCGTTCACAGTTCCAGTTTTTTTCAATTAACGAGCGCGGAGTATCCTGCTGCAGACGCAACATTGTTTCAACCAAAAAGTTTACAGCTACTCTCTTCTTGAAACAATCGTGAAGTCTTTGTCAAGCTGCGCTTCTTTGCCACTGCTTTCGAAGTTTATTCAGGTAATTGTTAGTTTAGTCTGGGATCAGAGACTTTAGATTCTCTGATGCTAACTGAGAATGGAAAGGGTTACACTGTGCACTACAGTTAGATGTAATTTCTGTCCTATTTTTCTGTAAAAAGAGTCTGCTCGCTCGCCATGCATTTGCGCTATTCGAGCGCACCACTAGTTTATTTATATATATGTTTGGACGTACGTATGTAATTGTGTACTTTGACCCTCGCGTTTTTGTGTTAGTTATGTGGTCGACCCCATCCCAAATTGCACTAAACAGAATCCTCTGGTTTATCGATCAGCCGTATCACCATAAGCCGTGCGCAACAGTATTTACTTGAAAATACATTGTCCACTAGACTACCGCGAAGGTAAGTCTGTGTAGGTGCATGTCCAGTTGTGTCAAAGCATTGTGAGTTACAGCCACTACTTAGCTAAAGAATATCACAAAGAAAACGTTTAAATAACGTGTATTGTTGTGTTGTTGTTTTTTTCCTTCAATTCAAGCAGTTGCAGAGAGTTTGTTACTATGGCACTGAAATCCCTTTACCGTGTATGCGAAATTTAAAAACTGGACCTTATTTTCAGTAGCTTCAGTGGTAGAGGTCAAAATCATTCATATAAAAATAGTATAGTCTCGCTCGCCATTTGTGCTCAAGCACATCACTAGTTGTGAGAATATTTGTTATTGTGAGTATATTTGTGTGTGTGTGTTTAGGTGTGTGTATTAGTGTGTGTATTTGTGTTTAGATCTAGCCCCATATAGTTGTATTGGTTGTTGTTGTTAAAAGGAGTAGCTATAGTCCTAGGGAGTAGCTATGGTCCTAGGGAGTAGCTATGGTCCTAGGGAGTAGCTATGGTCCTGGGGAGTAGCTATGGTCCTGGGGAATAGCTATGGTCCTAGGGAGTAGCTATGGTCCTATGGAGTAGCTATGGTCCTATGGAGTAGCTATGATCCTGGGGAGTAGCTATGGTCCTGGGGAGTAGCTATGGTCCTGGGGAGTAGCTATGGTCCCGGGGAGTAGCTATGGTCCTGGGGAGTAGCTATGGTCGTAGGGAGTAGCTATGGCCCTGGGGAGTAGCTATGGTCCTGGGGAGTAGCTATGGTCCTGGGGAGTAAGTAGCTATGGTCCATGATTCTAGCCCCAAAATTCTAGCCCCACCCACCACCAACACACTCGCTCACCTCTACTTCCTTGGTGCAGATCTGTCTAAACCTCTCTCTGTACTGGTCCAGGTTCTCAATGGGAACCAGTCCCTTAACCACCAAAAATCCATTCTCTTCATAGAAGTCTCTCTGTTCTTGAGTCAAAGTCTCCGCGGAAGACCCTAAAGTGTACCGGTAAGCATTTCTGCCTGGAGGTAGCGACGTCTGCACCGATACCGATGAAGCCGGGCCAGCCGCCTTAAGGTGGCCCAATATGGTACTTAATCTTTTCTCAGACATTAAATATCTCAGGACTAAAAAGTACCCGAACAAATGACCCTCCACGCTCCACTTCTCTGGAAAATAGTATATAAAGAGGTCAACTCCGCCCTTATCGGTAGTCTAGGGGTGTGGCTAATCGGCCGGAAACCAGGAGAATTCACATGGGGAAATTTCCTGTAAAATTCTACGCTCATCTCAGGCAATTAATTACAAAACACTGCAGCCGTGAAAACGCGGTCACGGAATCTTCTGTTTGTACATTAATGGGAAGAGTCATTCCTACTCATCGACGGATGAGCCTGATTCAGAAGGTGTCATTCCTTTGACGGATGCTAACAATTGAAAGCACCTCAATGGCTTCCTTAGCTTTTCGTATTTGATCTTAGTTCAAATCCGCCATGATTTTCCGACGATTCTTTACCTTACTATAAAATTATATTCATGAGATCATTTCGTTTAAGAAATAACGTTATTCATGAGATCACTCCGTTTTAATGATTTCATGAGATCGTTTCATTCCAGAATCGGCAGAACGCAAAATCGGTGTGGCAGTCGCAGCACGCCATATTTTGTCGTATTTGGTGTTCCATAACATTCCCCGATCTCTAGCTAGTACGCTACGAGTGACTGTGTCAGTTCTGCAAGGAAACAAGAGAATTCTTCTTCAGAAAATGTTTCTTTGTCAGGAAAGCATAGCTACTTTTGTGACTTTTTCTTCTTCTTTTTTCTTTTTTTTTTTCATCCTTTTCCTCCACACACGTGTTTTTAGACTGCCATTGCCTCTCTCTAGGACAGGTAAATTTCATACAAACACTTTCAATATCTTGAATTGTCTCTCCCAAAGAATATGGGAGAAAAGTTTGGTGAAGCCACTTCAAGAAGTGGCTTCACCAAACTTGTCTCAAACTTGTCTCCCAAATCAAACTTGTCTCCAATCAGTGATTTTCCACCTTGATAATCCAGTGTCTACTACAGATGGGTTTGGCAGATCATCATGATAAAACTTGATCACTCATTCAAATTTAGTGTAGAGTTGCAAAGAAAAGATGGAACTAAATACAAGTTTGGAAGCCAGTATTTGTTGCTGTCCAAATTGCTCCTGCATTTCCACAATTAAGTGATCAAGTAAAGGCTTGCTATTGGTTATTCTGAAGTAATCTTCAGCTGAAGTGTATTGTACAGTGTTGACAACAAACAATTCTAGGGACTTGTGGTTCTACACCAATACTGCCAGCTTGAGATTTAGCTTGCTCATACTACAAATGAAGTAATTCTTCATTTGCTCGTATCAACTTCAACTCTTCAATTACATCTTTAATCTTTGAGTATGCATAAACGACATCATTTGTTCATCACAACTAACTATTGCTAACATAACATCATGCAAATATTTGAACAATTCAAAGAAACATTCATAAGCTTTGTGACGATAGACCCAGCGAGTCCTGCATAAATCTTTTAACTTTCTTAGATTTAGTTTGCTTGTCTATTACTAACTCCAAAAAGGTTTGTCTTTTAGGGCTATTTTTTACAGAAAAATGAAGACCCAGTAACAGTACCATTCATATTTCATATGGATCATAAAGAGCACGCATGGATTATACACTGATTTATTCCTTGAACACCATGTCTAGCTGACATATTCAAGGCCCCATCATAACCCTGGCCTCTGCAATTCTCAACTCCAACTAAAGTACTCTTAATATTACAAGCTAGAATTTCTCCAGTAACTCTGTCAGTGGATATGAAATCAAAAAATTCTTCACGAATGGATTTTGTATTATCTACAAATCTCAAGCAATGCTAACCTGTTCTCTATTTGATACATCAGTAACTTCATCACAGAGAATTCAGTAATATTTAGCTTCCTTTATTTCACCGAATATTCTATCCCTGATGTTGTCACCAATTATTTCAATTATTTCATTCTGTATAGTTTTACTGGAGTAAATTGCATTCTTTAAAGCTTGATTGAAATGAGCTGCAAGAACAGTATTACCACATTGGATACTGTAGTTTACTATTGCCACATTGGATACTGTAGTTTACTATTGCCACATTGGATACTGTAGTTTAGTATTGCCACATTGGATACTGTAGTTTACTATTGCCACATTGGATACTGTAGTTTAGTATTGCCATAAAGTTTCCCTGGTTGCTACTGAGATCGCTAGTTTTATCATCTCTGTGACCACGTAGAGCAATACACTGTTTCCCAAAGATGTATTGCAGAAGCTATATGCTTTATTATTGTTCGGTTTTTGGCTACCTCCTGTGTCCTAATACCTAATATTCTTTAGCTGATTATCAATAGCTTTTTCAGGTGCAGCATGAGTAGTTTTAAAGCCTCTGCTTGAGTCACAGACAACTTGTGATAATGTTTAGAATTATGAGAAGAAAACCTACTAGATTTTTTTGTCCAGTGATTAAACTTCTCAGTAACAAACTGATTTAAATTTTCTTTAGTTGCAAAAGAAACACAAGGCAAGAAAAGCAACCCATCTTCCTCCTTACTGTACACAAACCAAGGATTGTCAACTAAATAAGAATATTGACAACTACTACAACCATCAAGATATCTACCAGGAAATTTAAAATCTCTTGATGATCTAAAATGATTATCAAAATAGCATATATTTTTTTAAGAAGAAAAACTGCTCACATCAGCTTGAGATGTTGATTTCAAAAGTAATCCAATGTCAACACACGACTCATCAAAATCACTAGAATACATTAAAGATGGGCCAGGAGAGACTACGGCAATAGTATTATTGGTACAATGTTCCATTACAGAACTTGGATTATTAACACTTATACCATCCAATGATATGGTTGAACAAGGTGGTACCATAGCTGGTTCAGGCACAGAGTATGATTCAGACCCGGAGGATGGACCAGGCACACAGAATGATCCAGACCCTGAGGATGGACCAGGCACAGAGAATGGTCCAGACCCTGAGGATGGACCAGGCACAGAGAATGATCCACACCCTGAGGATGAACCAGGCACAGGGAATGATCCAGACCCTGAGGATGGACCAGGCACAGAGAATGATCCACACCCTGAGGATGAACCAGGCACAGGGAATGATCCACACCCTGAGGATGGACCACGCACAGAGAATGATCCAGACCCAGAGGATGAACCAGGCACAGAGAATGATCCAGGCCCTGAGGATGGACCAGGCACAGAGAATGATCCAGACCCTGAGGATGAACCAGGCACAGAGAATGATCCAGACCCAGAGGATGAACCAGTCACAGAGAATGATTCAGACCCTGAGGATGGACCAGGCACACAGAATGATCCAGACCCTGAGGATGGACCAGGCACAGAGAATGGTCCAGACCCTGACGATGGACCAGGCACAGAGAATGATCCACACCCTGAGGATGGACCAGGCACAGAGAATGGTCCAGACCCTGAGGATGGACCAGGCACAGAGAATGATCCAGACCCTGAGGATGGACCAGGCACAGAGAATGATCCAGACCCAGAGGATGAACCAGTCACAGAGAATGATTCAGACCCTGAGGATGGACCAGGCACACAGAATGATCCAGACCCTGAGGATGGACCAGGCACAGAGAATGGTCCAGACCCTGACGATGTGGACCAGGACACAGAGAATGATCCAAACCCGGAGGATGGACCAGGCACAGGAGAATGGTCCAGACCTGAGGATGGACCAGGATTAGAGAATGATCCAGGCCTGCGGATGAACGAGCACCGGGAATGATCCACACCCTGAGGATGGACCAAGCACAGAGAATGATCCAAGACCCCTGAGTAAGATGAACCAGGCACAGAGAATGATCCAGACCCGAGGATGAACCCAGGCACAGAGAATGATCCAGGCCCTGAGGATGGACCAGGCACAGAGAATGATCCAGCCCTGAGAATGGACCAGGCAAGAGAAATGATCCAGGCCTGAGAAATGGACCAGGCACAGAGCATGATTCCAGCCCTGAGATGGACCAGGCACAGAGCATGATCCGACCCAGAGGATGGACAGGTCACAGGGAATGATTCCACACCCTGAGGATGGACCACGCACCGGATGATCCAGGCCCTGAAGGATGGACCACGCACAGAGAATTGATCCAGACCCAGAAGGGATGAACAAGGCACAGAGAATGATAGACCAGAGGGATGAACCAGGCACAGAGATGAGCCAGACCCAGGGGATGAACCAGGCACAGAGATGATCCAGGCCAGTGAGGATGGACCAGACACAAGAGAATGATCCGGCTGAGGATGGACCAGGCCAGAAATGACAGACCCAGGATGGACAGCACACCAGAGAATGACCAGACCCGAGATGAACCAGGCACAGAGATGATCCAGGGCCCTGAGGATGGACAGGCACAGGGCAATGGTCCAGGCCCTAAGGATGGCCCAGTCACGGAATGATCCAGCAGACCCCAGAGGATGAACCAGGCACAGAGAATGATCCAGGCCCTGAGGATGAACCAGGCACAGAGAATGATCCAGACCCTGAGGATGGACCAGGCACAGAGAATGGTCCAGGCCCTGAGGATGGACCAGGCACAGAGAATGATCCAGGCCCTGAGGATGAACCAGGCACAGAGAATGATCCAGACCCTGAGGATGAACCAGGCACAGAGAATGATCCAGGCCCTGAGGATGGACCAGGCACAGGGAATGGTCCAGGCCCTAAGGATGGACCAGTCACAGAGAATGATCCAGACCCAGAGGATGAACCAGGCACAGAGAATGATCCAGACCCTGAGGATGAACCAGGCACAGAGAATGGTCCAGGCCCTAAGGATGGACCAGTCACAGAGAATGATCCAGACCCTGAGGATGGACCAGGCACAGAGAATGATCCAGGCCCTGAGGATGGACCAGGCACAGAGAATGATCCAGACCCTGAGGATGGACCAGGCACAGAGAATGATCCAGACCCTGAGGATGAACCAGGCACAGAGAATGATCCAGGCCCTGAGGATGGACCAGGCCCTGAGGATGGACCAGGCCCTAAGGATGGACCAGTCACAGAGAATGATCCAGACCCAGAGGATGAACCAAGCACAGAGAATGATCCAGACCCTGAGGATGAACCAGGCACAGAGAATGGTCCAGGCCCTAAGGATGGACCAGTCACAGAGAATGATCCAGACCCTGAGGATGAACCAGGCACAGAGAATGATCCAGACCCTGAGGATGGACCAGGCACAGAGAATGATTCACACCCTGAGGATGAACCAGGCACAGAGAATGGTCCAGGCCCTGAGGATGGACCACGCACAGAGAATGGTCCAGGCCCTGAGGATGGACCAGTCACAGAGAATGATCCAGGCCCTGAGGATGGACCAGTCACAGAGAATGATCCAGGCCCTGAGGATGGACCAGTCACAGAGAATGATCCAGGCCCTGAGGATGGACCAGTCATAGAGAATGATCCAGGCCCTGAGGATGGACCAGGCACAGAGAATGATCCAGGCCCTGAGGATGGACCAGGCACAGAGAATGGTCCAGGCCCTGAGGATGGACCAGTCACAGAGAATGATCCAGGCTGAGGATGGACCAGGCACAGAGAATGGTCCAGGCCCTAAGGATGGACCAGTCACAGAGAATGATCCAGGCTGAGGATGGACCAGGCACAGAGAATGGTCCAGGCCCTGAGGATGGACCAGGCACAGAGAATGATCCAGGCCCTGAGGATGGACCAGGCACAGAGAATGGTCCAGGCACTGAGAATGGTCCAGGCCCTGAGGATGGACCAGGCACAGAGCATGATCCAGGCCCTGAGGATGGACCAGGCTCTGAGTCTGGTTGAGGGACTGGAGAGGGAGTGAGCACTACAGATTGACCAGGTATTGAGGAAGATCCAGCAATTAAAGAGAGAGCAGTCTCAGCAGGTAAAACAGATGGCTCAGACTCTTCTTCGCCCTCTTTATTAAGACTCAATCTGCTCCTTCTGATATATATACTTATACCATGGTTGCTGCGGTAACACCCATGGATTAAAAGTGATATTTTCCCGGTGATTTTTCCTGGGGCTATGATATTTTCCCGGTGCAGTGTCAAGCGAATTCTTCCGTTTCTGGCCCAAAATTAAAATTCAATTAAAATTCAATTGAAGCACGCCAGAAAGTTTACTTTAGCAAGTTTACTTTAGCAAGTTTACTTTAGCATTGTAGCTGCCAGCTGTTATCTCCAGATCTAACTCTACCTGGGCTGCTCAGCAGTAAGCAGTAAAGCAGCTAGCTGTGGTAAATTCCTGTGGTATGAGAGCGGCAGGAGAGTTATATGTGGTAGGGCTGATCCCATATAGGTGGATATGAGAGAGCAGTAGTAGCAGCAACTATGGTATAAAACAGTTATGCCATGGCAACATCGGGGTTATGGAATATCACCACCCTTATCCCTCGGGCTTCGCCCTCGAAATCGGACGGTTATATTCCATAACCCCTCGTTGGCCATGGCATAACTATTACAAATAATATTATATAATTTATATATATACATACATACATTAAAATAAAAAACCATGCTTTGAGAAGGTTATGTGTAGTCTCAAAAAGTATTTTTTTAAACTTACTTTGTAGAGAACAGGACTTTCTAATAAAAGTTCTGTGGCTCATGTTGATCTTAAGGTGCTTCCACTAATTTGATTACTGGTCGAGCTTCAGTGACGCCTTACCAGCGTGTTTGATTTGCCAACTAAGCAAACGGCTTGGGCTTCTCGCCTTACCAACCGTGTTGATCTGCCTATACTACAAACGGAAGGCTTGGGCTGAAAGCATAGTTGGTAAGAGGTTTATAACACTGGAAACGACTAAAGGTAATAGTGCAGCTAGGTGGGGGGTAAAGAGCAAGTAATTTGGGGTGTGGCAGTGTGTAACAGGGGGGTTCAGACGAACCAAGTCGAACCCTACTGGATCCACCACTGTAGTCTGCGTGTGGTTAAGATTTTGTCACGCCCATTATAAATTATTTGCCTATGCCCCTGATAACAGAATTAGCTGAACACAAGTGGCAGAAAACTTACAATTTCATGATATCTAAATATTAATGATGAGTTCTGAAGTCAAAATAGTTAGCTCTTTATGAATTCAAAATGAATAATTCTTTTCTGTTTGATTTCTGTAATCATACTCTTCCTTACGTCAGGAACTTCACTCTATAAACACATATACAAGAATTACCATTGTGTTGAATATTCATCATAGCTAATCCACCTCAAAATGCACTAAAGTATATTAGCCTTCTGTATTATAATTACATCATGCCTGATCAGAGCTCGAAATATACAAGTCAAAACCTTCAGGCCTGTCTTTGGATGCTATCTATTCACTACGCTTCGCATATAACTAGGCGAGGCGCACGGGAGAGAGACAGAAATTTGCAGGGGGGACCTAATTTGAAGAACAAAAACGGTCCAGCCATACCGAATCTTTCAGGGGACCATATATTTGTGACAAGACCCTTTCCCAGCTTAGCGGTTCGGTAAAAGCTTGACTAGCGAGACTATGGTCGGTGTTCAGGATCCACCTGAACAAAAAACTTGCAATTAACATATTAACTTATCCTAGCCATCAAGTAATTACCTCACCTATTCACTTACCTTAATGATATTCATATCTTCCCATTCAGTTGTGCTTCACCTTTATTCAATAAATGTCTCGTGTATTTACTGTTCCTTTGTGTCTGTGATAACCTAAACTTTGACCTTAAACAAGTTAAAGAGTGCGCGCTTTGCGGGTGCTTTTGTAAGGCTGCAATCTTACGCCAGTGGCTGCACAATAGTATAACTCGGCGCCATTAGGACACAGACAACTGGTCTTTCGGGTGTGGCATATCAAGCTTCACTCAATCAACCTTCAACCTTACACGCTTGGGAATTTACGCCTCCCGAACATTGGTCCTTTGAGCCGGATATTGCATCTTTGGTAAGAAGGACCAGTGGCCCTGGCTCTATCACAGCTGAGCAATCGAAGACCATTACAACATCGTCATTCAATTCCGACGAGGTTGCTCCGCACATTGAAACACTCTCCTTGTGTATTTAGAGCAGCCAGCGCACCTTGAGAGGGCACGTTCAAGCTTTTTTCTTGGTATCAGGACTCTTTAAACTACTCCTAACTCGACAAGAAGCTTCTGGCGGAATTAAACTTCAATTTTTTCGTCAGCAACCAACTTGTCAATTCTCAACAAACTTCAGAAACTTCTCAACTCAATTCAGAACTTACCCTTTCAGGGGCGAAATACATGCCATTGCAGAGATAGTCAAGCTGGAGACAGCGAAGCGGAGGCGAGGTGTACGCAAGGGATATTTCACTTGCCTGTGGAAACAACTTGAAGAGTTTCAGAACACATGCCTCCAGGATCTACAGGTTCTTCAATAGAATCAATTAGCTGAGGATCTCAAGCGCGAAAAACAATTCTTTGACGCTCAACAACATCGATACGAGCAGCTTCTTGAAGACATGGAAGGAGTCACAGAGGAACAACTTTCCAATGAATATGAGACAGGCTTGGAAGCTTCCGATCATCATAACACCCTGATCAGGAAGGCTGAACTCCTTAGCATAGTATATCTGCACTACGTTGAGGCTCAGTCAATTTAGACGGACTATGATCGGTTCATAGAGACGGCAATTGCAAGACACTTCAGAACACCATCTCAAAATTCCAACGTGTGATCGCTACCTTCACCGAACCTGAACTCACCACCATCAGGCAAACATTCAACAGCCATGAAGAGGAATTAGTCAGGAGGCTCACTGAATCTAAGAGCAGCCTCAAAAGGAGCAAGGCGGAAGATACTTCAGCATCACTGTCACCCATTAAAGGCCCGACAATCAAACTCGACCTGCCCAAGTTCAACGGCAAGCCAACTGACTGGAGGCATTTTCATCGTTTGTTCAGTTCGGCATTGGAAAACCGAGGGGCCTTGTTCTCATCACACGAAAAGGTTTGTCTGCTATTGCAGGCCATGCAGACCACCGAAGCCCAGAGAATCATTCAATCCCACTCACATTCAGACGACGGATTTGAACAGGCCATAGAGGCCCTTACTACAAAGTATGGGTCTCCCAAGAAAGTCTTTCCAATTCTTGTCAGGAGGACCTTGGAGAAAGGAGCAATCGATTTCACAGAAGAGGCATTCGCCACTCTACGCAAGAGATTTCTCATTCCCTACCTAGCAATGGTGGACTGTGGGTGTAACTCCTTGTCATACTATCTAGCAGCATTGGCGTGTGAATAATTTACACCCAGGCTGCGAGATGAGTCAACCAAGCATCTGTCTACCTCAACTGAAGTCCCCACTCTTGAGAATTTGTTCAGCTACACCAAGCCACTGGAACATACCCTCTCCAGCCTGACCATCTCGTCAACAATAGCATCTCCTTCATCAGCAGCTCCTGTCAAGTCATCAACATCCATTACTTGCAAGGCCACTACCAGTTCTCATCGCCCAGTGTGGACTTTGCCACGAGGAACATTTATGATGTAGGAAAGGAAAAGAAAATGTCAATGACAAACGTGGATGTGTCAACTGCCTAAGCCTGACACATCGAATTGGTGATTGTTCATCACAACACATATGTCGCAAGTGTGACAGCAAGCACGATTCCTTGCTACATAAAGACAAGGAAGAATCAGCACCTCGGCCTGCAGATACCAACATGATGGCCATCCAACAGATCTATCCAATGGAATCATCATCAGATCCCCCCAAGGACCTCCCTTGTCAATGCTTCTCACCAAGGATACGTGTGGCAATCGACATGGGAGCCACATCTTTCTTGATTTCAGAGAAGTTAGCCTCACACCTGCGACTCAGACACCACCCACATCGTCTTCAGATAACAGGAGCCTGCGGCAAAGGTGTGAGCAAGCACTTCGTGGAGCTCACACTTCAATCTCTCCATGACGAGCAGCAAATTCTAACTACTAAGTTCAGTGTGGTTGGACATTTGCCAGCAGCTCCTTCACCCACCAACAACAATCAAGTGAAGAACGAACCCCACCTTCGAGGCTTACAACTGGCAGACCCCCATTTCGGAGGAAGCTTGAAAATCCTGATTGGAGGCTGGATTGCAACAAATGCATACTGGGTTCATTAGTCCAGAGACCTCACTCAAACATAGCTGCCCAGCCGACACTCTTCGGATGGACGGTCATGAGTCCTCTGGACTATACTCCGCCAACCTCCTCGATACTCCAACTCAAGACCCAAGAAGACAACCTTCACGATGCTCTCAGTCGTCTTTGGGAATTGGACAGGACGCCAGAATCACCTTCATCATCCCCTGATGATGAGCAGGTCATCTAACATTTCCGGGATATGCATTCAATTGATGACGACGGAAGATTCATCATCCGTCTGCCAAGAGTGCCCCACACACCAGAACTAAGAGCCTCAAGAAATCTCACTCACTCGATTTCTCCAGAACGAGAAATCACTTTGCAAGAAAGGAAACCTCAGTAAATTCACCGACGCCATCAACTAGTACTTCACTCTGGACCACACCGAGACCTGCCGAATACCTGGATAAAAGTGCGACCAGAGCAAAGACCACCTCGGGCACCTCTCTAAATGACACTCTCTCAGTGGGTCCTAATATGTGACCGTCTACAGGAAAACCAGGCACAATGCGGCACCCTTCGAAAAAATTTTTTTGCACTTACAGAGTTGTCGGCGTCCAGATATTGAGCTCTCCAAGTTTTATCGTCGTAGCTTAAGTCGTTCCTGCTATAATAGACCTAACCGTTCCCTACCGTCGGCTTGAAACAATACATTTTTAAGAAATCGATCGATCTTTTCTCGATATTTACGCACGCCGCGTTGTGCCCGGTTTTCCCTTAGACGGTCACATATACATCCATTGTTATCCAATGTTGTTTTAAATTTCAGGAACTTCAAGACTGGACTTCTGACATCGGGAAGATGTTCAGGGAGATAAAGCTTCACACCTTGGAATGCGACTTTCACCGATTTCTATTCCAAGACTCCCGAAGGCAGATAACCGATGCAAGGATGAAGAGGGTCACCTTCGGCATTCGATCTTCACCTTACCTGGCAACGCAAGTTCTCCGGGATATAGCAGACCGTCATCCAAGATTCTCATCCATTGGCAAGTTACCTAATTACTGACGCCTTTTATGTTGATGATTTTGCAGGCGGAGCCAACGACCTTCAGGAAGCTCCACACATCCAGGAAGAACTTTGTGAACTGCTACAAAGAGCTGGTATGACCTTACACAAGTGGAGAACCAAACAACCAGAAATTGTGTGACTCACTACCTCAACACTCCATCGAGATGGAGGATCTCCGGTTATCAACGTCCGAATGATCGCTCAAGGCCCTTGGCATCCATTGGCAGGTGTCAGACAACACATTACATGTCGCCACTCCGGAAGTCGAATTGACCACTTCCCCAACCAAGAGGATCATGGCCTCTTTGATAGGGAAGGTCCACGACATAATGGGCTGGTTTGCACTCTACACAATCTTGGCGAAAATAATGCTGAGAAGGTGGCGTGGATGTTTCAGCTCACATGGGATCAGCCCCTTTCAGATGAACTCCAACAGCTCTGGAAAACCTGGACTTCCGAACTTCCCCTAGTTACGTCTCAACCAATTGATCGACGATACTCTCTCAACAACCAGCAAATACTGTCTCAGAGCCTCCACGGCTTTGCTGACACCTCTCAGGATGCGTATAGAGCCGTGGTGTATCTCTTGAGACAGTACGGGGACTCAACAATCACAGCTTCAATTGTGATAGCCAAGGCACGAGTCATGCCTCTGAAGACCATGACAATCCCAAGAGCCGAGCTGACAGCAGCATATCTGTTGGCAAAGCTTTTGAGACACATCTCCAATCGACTACAAATCAATGATATCACAGCATGGAGCGATTCATCGGTGACTCTATGCTGGCTTCGTAAATCTCCATCAGCACTCAAGACCTTCGTTTCCAACCGTGTTAAACAGATTAACAAGCTACTTCCAGACGTTCAATGGAGGCACGTATCTTCCCAATCCAATCCCGCTGATTCACTCAGCAGCACTTCGAGTCTCTGGTGGCACGGCCCTCGTTGGCTTACTACGCCCCAATTCCAACAACCGGAAGAGCTACCGGAAATTCGTTCAGTGATCCTGTTGGCAACCACCAAGTCAGAGGAAGACTTCTGGGAATGCTACTCCTCCCACCTCGTTCATCTGCGCATGGGTGAGAAGATTCATTACGAACTGCAAACTCAGGTCCGATCAACACAATCTTCAGTCTACCATATCAGTCGATTTTCAGTTGTGCTTCACCTTTATTCAGTAAATGTCTCGTGTATTTACTGTTCCTTTGTGTCTGTGATAACCTAAATTTTGACCTTAAACAAGTCAAAGAGTGCGCGCTTTGCAAGTGCTTTTGTAAGGCTGCAATCTTACGCCAGTGGTTGCACAATAGTATAACTCAGCGCCATTAGGACACAGACAACTGGTCCTTTGGGCGTGGCATATCAAGCTATACTCAATCAACTTTCAACCTCACACGCTCGGGAATTTACGCCTCCCGAACAGTCGGCAACACTAGACTAGTCAATAGCTAGACCAGCAATGAATGCATTGAGAGCTATAGCAGTACAAATCAAGTACATGTATGCTATCATTTGACAAATTATCTTTAACATTATAGTTTCGTCTTCCTACTTTTTTCTTTTTTGTGGGGTAGCTACCAAGAACTTACTGGCTTAATATTGTTCAGGTCGAAGAAACCTTCACGCAAGGAAAGCCTTCTGCTATGTGCCAGTGCCTGACTGCTTCCAAATAGCATTTTATTGTGGCGAAGCTCACTTTTTCCCTGGCTAGTTGAGTGGCTAAGGGACACAACAGTTGTTCTGATGTCGGCAACAGCCGGCAGCTCTGCAAAACTTCTTGTACTGCTCCCGCGCCGAGCTGTACACCCTCCCAGTGGAGCTTGCTATGCTGCTCTGACGGTAGTGCTCCACAGCTCTGTCCAGCTGGGACTTAGGAGTTTAAGTTAAATTGCGTATATACGGTAAAGGGGATTCAATGCCATAGTAACCGCTCCCCGCAACTGTTTGAATAGAAAAAGAAGCAACAAAATCAAATCACGTTATTTAAACTTCTTCTTTGTGTAGTAGTTGTAACACACAATACTTTCATACAACTGAACATACCTACGCAAGACTTAACTTCGTGGTTAGTCTAGTGGACAAAAAAATTTCAAGTAAATACTGTTGCATTATGCTTATAACTGTGACAAATAGCATATTTACTTACCACCGCCACTAACTCAAATAGAAATGGAGCTCCCATACGTTTTTGAGTTTTAACTGCACCCGCAAAAGAATTCAAAGCGGTAAACAATTCAATTTCTAGGGTGATACGGGTAATCATCGCTAAACCAGAGGATTCTGTTTAGTGAAGTTTGGGACGGGGTCGAACACGGAACGAACACAAAATATGCGAGGGTCAAAGTACAAAATGACATATGTACATCCACACATATAAACTAGTGGTGTGCTTGAGTACAAATGGCAAGCGAGCCTGTCTAGTTAAAACTACAGAATTGTTACTACAGAATTTATATTTAGCTTAATTCATGCAGACTGTATAATAGCAGTAGCAAACACAAATACCAAATTACACTCTTACCTGAGTAATGGTAACTTCTGTAGTATCAGACTTGAGCAATTCTGACTACCTCAATTACCAGTAATTCTTGAACAAGCTCTCAGCTACAAAATAAATAGGCCAGTGTTATTTTTGTAATATTAGCCAACAAATATGGAATTACTACTTGCCTCAATTTCCTGAGTACTGTTAACTTCTGTAGTTACAAATTTAAGCTATTTTGACTATCTCAATTACCAGCAATTCTTGACATCAAGCTCTCAGCTACAAAACAAGACAATTAATTTTAGCAAACAAATACAAAATTACTTTCTTACCTCATTTTCTTGAGTAGTAGTAACTTCTGTAGTATCAAATTGAACCCATTCTGACTATCTGAATTACCAGTCTCTCTTGAAAACAAGCTCTCAACTATACAAAAGAAAGGCCAGAGTTATTTTTGTAATTTTAACTTACCAATATGGAATTAAGTACTTACCTCAGTTTCCCTCTAGTAGTGGTGGCTTCCTCAGGATTATTATAATGTATTCTGACAGTGGTACCTTCTGTAGTATCCAATTTCAGCCATTCTGACTACTTCAGTCACCAGTAATCAGTGAACAAGCTCGCAGCTCTAACAAAACATAATAGCCAGAGTTAATTTTGTAATTTTAGCTAACAAGTATGGAACTACGTACTTACATCAGCTTCTTCCAAGTAATGGTGGCTTCCTTAGTATTAATCATTTAGCCATTCTGGCTACCAGTGGCACTTGACGACAACCAACAAGCTGCATTTTTAGTAGCCCCAAAAAACGACGAAGTTTTGAAATTAAGTCTGGTAAAGGGTGTTCAATGGCATAGTAACCAGTCGCAGTAACTTTTTGGGACTTGAAAAACAAGCTGTGGCGGACTAGTAGTGTCTGCCACCCGTGTAGTCGCTTATTCGAGCGCAACTGTTCAGCGAGCTTTGTGAGCGACGCAAAATGGTCAAGCAGCCGAACAGTGTTGTTCGAAGGACCAGAGTGACACCGGCGAGAGAAACTCTTCCTTTCTCAGAGTCTGCGGCACACGAGCGCTACCCTACAGTATGCCTACGTCGCAAGTTATTGCGGATTGCAGGAGGCTGTAAGCAGTGGTGGCCTTGAGAGTTGTGCGCCCTCGACCCCAATCAAAGTTAAATTGGTCTCAATTGATATCACTTAAATTACATGCAGTTTACATTACACTTATAATGACAATAGGGTGTTGATACAGTCAATGGGAAATGTATGAATATGATTAGTTCATAGTATGGTAAAGGGTGGATATAATGAGAAAAGAGAATGACAATATATTGTGCTGACGTATTGTTCGTAGGCTTGAGATGGTCATTCCTGGTCAGGAGACGCTGGGTCCTGAACATCCTCCCGGGGGCAGGATGAAGTGGGCCTTTGTTCCGCTGAGTCATGGTTGAGCACCGGTATGAGGCGATGTGTAGATCTTCGAAATATCTTGCCATGGGATAGTAGGTCGGCAGCACGGACTCGATTATCATCTCCCATGTAGACCTCCATTACTCTGGCGATGGGCCAATCCCTGTAGCGGAGAGACTCGTCCTTCACATAGACAATGTCGTCCTTCTGGATGTTTGCAGTGGCATTGGTCCATTTCGAGCGGTGGTAGAGAGATTGTAGATAGCGTCCGAGCCAATCCTTCCATAAGTCCTGGGATAGTCGGTTCACCAGGGTCCAACGACGCAGACTTGAAATCTTGGCAGTGGTAGCATCCGAAGTAGGTGGTGCCTTCAGGGGTCTTCCAATGAGGAAGTGTCCCGGTGTCAGTGTAGTTTCTTCCACGTTAGTAGAGTTCAACGGTGTGAGTGGCCTGGAGTTGAGAATTGCCTCCACCTCTGTAAGGAGCGTGTAGAGCTCGTCGAAGCGGAGGTGGTGTGGAGTGACCAGTTTGCGCAGTAGAGTTTTCATTCCCTTGACCCCTGCTTCCCATAAACCACCAAAGTGGGGAGCTCGAGGTGGGATGTGATGCCAATTGACATCGGTTTGAGTGCAGAAGTGAGATATGGAGGATCTCGTCTGTTGAGAGTATTGAAGCTGTTGAAGCTCGCGTATTTCTCTGTGGGCACCTTGGAAGTTGGTGCCATGGTCGGAGTATATGTCTGCTGGCATTCCTCTCCTGGCAGTGAATCTCCTGAGAGCTGCCATAAACTCGACGGTGGAGAGTTCTGAGCATAGTTCCAGGTGTACAGCTCTAGTGGTGAGACATACGAACAGGCACGCGTAGGTCTTGATGATGACCGGTTTCCTGGTGTGGCCTTTCTTGAGGTAGAACGGTCCTGCGTAGTCCACGCCAGTCTTGTGAAATGGAGGAGATGGGGTTGTCCTTGAAGATGGTAGCATTCCCATCTGTTGTCCAAGAGGTCGAGCGTATGCCCTTTGGCAGATAGCACAACTTCGGCTGATCTTCTTGAGGAAGTTCCTGAGACCGGGTATAACGTAGGAGTCTCCTATGATGGAGAGAAGTGCTGCTGTTCCTGGATGACCGTAAGTCTTGTGGAGTGTGGTGACCAGTAGCTGAGTGAGCTGTGCCTCCAGAGATAGAGGTATCAGAGTTTTAGCACGTCTGGGTGCCTGCTTGTCTCGAACTCGAGTGCTGACTCTTAGGAGTTTGTCAGCGCCCAGTGAGACTTCCATTCTGGCTAGGCTGTGTCCTTTCGGGAGATCCTTCTGATGTCGAAGAGCTTTGAAGGCGTCGTCGTATGTCTCCCGCTGAGAGATTCTGAGAAGAAGTAGAAGTTTGGCTTCAGACACTTCCCTAGCTGTCAGGATGGTGCTGTGGAAGTGTTGGTTCCTTGGACTTCGACTGTTGTGTGTGAAACGTCTGATCCAGGCTATGATTCGTGTCAAGTGGTGAAACGAAGAGTAGTCTCCCCAAAGCGAGGGTGGAGGAGCTTGGACTCGTACAATCTTGCACGAGACCTTGATTTCCGGGAGTCTTGAGAGTTTAGTAGGAAGCTTGACAGGCCATTCCTCTGGAGCCTTGACAAGCCAAGGTGGTCCTTCCCACCAGAGTTTGCTGTTCACCAACTGATCAGCTGCCAGTCCTCGGCTTAGTAGATCTGCTGGATTCTGAGTAGTGGATACGTGTCTCCAATGTGAAGCAGTTAGATGCTCCTGAATGTCAGACACTCTGTTGGCCACAAAGGTCTTTAGTGTGGCAGGTGGCTTCTGGAGCCAGCACAGGACGATCATTGAGTCAGTCCATGCGAAGAGATGATCAGTAGAGATCTTGAGTAGATGGGCAACATGCTTGATGAGTTTGGCAAGCAGATGAGCCGCGACCAGTTCAGCCTTGGGAATTGTGACGGCCTTTACTGGGGACACTCTGGCTTTGGCTGTGATGAGTGCCACTGATATGGTGCTGTCCTCGTGTAGGAGTCTGAGATAGACAGCTGCCCCGTATGCCGTTGAAGAGGCGTCAGAGAAGCCATGTAAGCTCTTGAAGACGACTGGACTCTTGTTGGACGTAACTCGCCTTGGGATGGCGAAGTCGGTGATGACCTTGAGAGTTGTAGTCCACTCATTCCACTTCAGTAGTATGTCCTCTGGCACTGGATCGTCCCACTTCAGAGGAAGTTTCCAAAGAGACTGCAGGAGTACTCTGGCTGGGATGATGGCCGGAGCGAACAAGCCGAGGACGTCAAACACTTTGGCTGTGTCTGAGGCTATTGTCCGTTTGGTGACTTGTTTGGTGGAGATGGAGACAGGCGTGGAGACGTGAAGGTTGTCTTTTGCCACGTCCCAGTGGATGCCCAGTGCCTTTGGCGCGGCGTCTGGGGTGGTCAAGACCAAGTCCTTGGTTTCGATGAGCTCGGTTGGGATGATGGTTCTCAGCTCGGTAGAACTCGTCCTCCATTTGCGAAGGTTCATTCCTGCTTTGGAGAGGAGGTCGCAGAGTTGTTTGCGTAGGTTGTCTGCTTCTTGGACTGTTTCCGTTCCTGAGAGGAAGTCGTCCACGTAGAAGCTTTCCAGAATCGCTTGACTTGCTTGTGGGTGCGACTGGAGATGTTGCTCGGCTAAATGTCTGATGACTTGCGTTGCAATGTAGGGAGATGACTTCACGCCGAAGGTTAGGCGCTTCATGCGATAGTCTTGAATGGCTCCCTGGGCGTCCCTCATCACGAATCGGTGGAGATCTCTCTCGTGTAGTTGTAGGAGGATCTCGCGGAACATCTTGGAGATGTCCGCGCTCAGTCCTATTCGGTGGGAACGGAAGCGAATTAAAATGTCTGGCAGTAGAGGGTATAAGTTGGGTCCAGCCTCCAGAATGTCGTTTAGAGACACTCCATTAGTGGTCCTGGCTGAGGCGTCAAAGACGGCTCTCACTTTCGTGGTGGATGAGGACTCCTTGAAGACCCCATGTAGTGGAAGGTAGAAGTGAGGAACGTTGGCCTTTTGATCGGGAGGCACTTGTTCCGCATGGTCCAGCTCCAAGTATTCTTGAAGCACTGCGTTGAAGTCACACAGTTTGTTTTTGCGCCTGAGCGTCTTTTCGTTTTGCTGGAAGCGGCGAACGGCCTGGGCTCTGGATTTGCCAAGTTCTGGAGGATTGCCGATGCGAGGCAGCTCCACTGTGTATCTTCCGTCTGGCCCTCTGTTGTGGCTGTCTTGGAAGTGTTGGACTACGGCCGTTTCGTCAGTGCTGAGTGAGGACGAGTTGGGCACTTGGTCCAGTTCCCACAGGCGTTCCAAGGACTTCTGCAGTGTATCATCCCTGGGTTGTGCCATGAGGAGAGGAGTTGATGCGGGTTCTGTGCTGCCCAGAGGACCTGTGATGGTCCATCCGAAGATTGTTTCGGTGGCAGCCATCTTGGTCTCGGGGAAGAAACGTGGTTCTTTGGTAACGCACTGGAATCTGTCAACAGAGCAGATTATGATGTCCAATGGTCCACCCAAGTCTGGGTCGGCTAATGCCAAGTCTTTGATGTGAGGCTCCTCTAGGATTGTCTCCTTGCGCTGTGGTGTGTTTGAAGGTTTGATCTTGGGGATCACAGAAAACTTCATGGTGACGGACTTCGAGGGGTCCTGCAACGAGCGTAGGGTTGCTTGCACAAAGTGTTTGCTGCTGCCTCCTTCGTAGGCTCCTTCCACTAGGATCCGCTGTGGGTAACGTGGAAGTTTGAGTTGAGTTGCTAGTCATTCAGACATGAGAGATACTCCTGCTCCTGAATCGATTGCTGCACGGGCAGGGAGTTGACGATCACCGTGGACAACAGAGACGAGGGCTGTGTCCAGAAAATAGAGCACTGGAGGAGTGACTTTGCTTCCCTGATCCTTGTTGCTAGCATCGTTGGCTTGTACGAAGGATGCGTTGACTGGGTTGCTGTCTGTTCTCCCTGAGTTGGACTCCTTGTGTAGCAGGGTATGGTGTCGTCCGCGACAGTGTCGGCATGTGAATGGGGAATTGCACTTGTTGCTGGTGTGCGAGTCGTGAAGGCAGTTGGTGCAGCGACGGTGATCTTTACTACCTTGTTCCTTTGATCCAAATCGTACGACTGGAAAACTGCGCACCTCGTTAGAGAGTGAGTTTCTTTGCACAGTGGGCACTGACCCCTAGGAGATGGGGCTGGAGTACTCTTGGCAGGAGGTCCAGGTTTCTTGGTCTTAGAGCCAGCCTGAGCCGTCTTCTGCCCTGAAGCAGTGGAGTTAGATCCGACTACTGTCATTCGGTGTTCCAGAGGCCCGAAATATTCGGCCATTTCTTCCAGTGTTGCGATCGTGGCCTTGGATGCGTGATGCTTGGTCCACTCTTCTTGAAGCTTCGTGCCAAAGTTGTCGAAAGCGTGAGCGGCCAGAAATTGGGATAGTGTTGCTCCCTTGAGGTCCTGTAGAGCTTGGAAGTTGAGCAGGTATCGCTCTCGGAATCGGCGGAGACCTTCTCTGCTGTAGGTCAGAACCTCGTCTGTGACCAGTTCCCGCATGTGGTACGGGTACAAGATGGTCGGTGATCCGTAGTCGCGAATTAGAGCTTCCACGGCATGGTTGTAGCTGTCGTCTCCCCTGGAGTGGAGAGTGACTGTTTGCTGTGCTTCCTCCGTCTTCATGGCTTTCAGGAGTAGGCATGTCTTCTCCCGATCACTCAGATGTTTGCCGCGAGTCTGAAGTGTCGAGTTGAAGAGGTCATAGAAGTTTGCCCAGTCCTTGGGTCTTCCAGAACTGGGGCAAGTCGAGTTTGAGTCGAGATTCTTCTTTGATGGTAGGTGTAGTAGGAGTGGGGACTTCTCGTTCAGTGCTTTTCTCTTGACTCTCCATGACGACTCTGTGTAGCTTTGTCACCGCGTCCTCCAGCATCTTTCGGACTGGTTCAATTTGATCGTCGTCGCACAGATCTTGGGTGTCCTGTCGGAAGGCGGCCACCTTCTCTGCGCATTTGTAGACTGACTTCTCAAATGACTTGGTGGCCACGCTGGTGACCCCATTTAGTCGGTCCACTTCTTCTTGTAGAGTGACAGAGACTTTGAAGTTTTGGTGCCTGCTGATGAGCTCTAGGATTTGTTCTAAGGCTTGGTTGTGTTGTCGTTTCACCTCTTCTCCTGAGCATTCCTCATGATAGGCATCCTCTTCTCCCACGTTTGCTCGTAGCAGCGACTCCAGTTGTAGTTGTAGTGCTGCATGCAGTTCGATTTCTCTGGAGAGATCTCGCTGTAGTTCTCGATAGTATATGGGTTTGATGTTTTTCAATCGTTCCTTGCGTAGGTCTTCTATTTTGGCTTTGATTTTGGTAATCTGCCCTCGGCGGTACGCTCTCTTGGTTTTCACCGAGTCAACTGATGTTAGTGATTGAATTGCTCGAACGTCGCTCATGGTGGCTGAGGACTGGAAATTCGAACGAAGTTACAACTCTAGTGGGATTTGAAAACCCTGCAAAACTCGAACACCACACTTCCACTGGCTTAGAAAGGTGAAATCAGATTTTGGTGAAATCTGCCAGGGAAATGCGGAGATCTTGTCTGAGAGTGGAATTTGAATTTCCGCAAGATCCGCACTGAGTCAGCCAAAGTTATGGCGCGTGGTAGTGGTTCGGCGTGGATGACGGCGAAGTCCGAAGTCCACAGTAGTAGGTGTCGGAATTCGGCTGCGCAGACTGTATCCAGATGATCCGGCTCGAAGGACCATTCGATGTGGCGGACTAGTAGTGTCTGCCACCCGTGTAGTCGCTTATTCGAGCGCAACTGTTCAGCGAGCTTTGTGAGCGACGCAAAATGGTCAAGCAGCCGAACAGTGTTGTTCGAAGGACCAGAGTGACACCGGCGAGAGAAACTCTTCCTTTCTCAGAGTCTGCGGCACACGAGCGCTACCCTACAGTATGCCTACGTCGCAAGTTATTGCGGATTGCAGGAGGCTGTAAGCAGTGGTGGCTGTGAGAGTTGTGCGCCCTCGACCCCAATCAAAGTTAAATTGGTCTCAATTGATATTACTTAAATTACATGCAGTTTACATTACACTTATAATGACAATAGGGTGTTGATACAGTCAATGGGAAATGTATGAATATGATTAGTTCATAGTATGGTAAAGGGTGGCTAGAATACAATATAATGAGAAAAGAGAATGACAATATATTGTGCTGACGTATTGTTCGTAGGCTTGAGATGGTCATTCCTGGTCAGGAGACGCTGGGTCCTGAACACAAGCGTTACGCAGGAATTATCCCACAATTTGGAGCCCAAGTTTCAAGTAAGACATTCTTAATGCTGTAGTATCAGAAGAAAGTGGAGTCAAGCATAAAAGGCCGTGTTTTTAAGATAAAAAACGGTACCCGCACGCGCGTTTAGTACAATCCAATCGAACATTATATCCGATTTTGCATTGTCCACCCCCGCCCCCCCCCCTGATACTGTCTCGCTCGCCAAATAAGCAAACATCCCCGATTTTCAATTGTGTTACCCCTGAGAGTGTCTCTCGCTTCGCTCGCTCGCCAATAATCCTTTACCCACTACCTTTCCTCCCGCCGCGTGGCGGTTTAAGGGTCTAGCTACGTGAGACTACGTAGCGATTGGTTGAAACGTTTGGCCGAAGCGTTTGGCCGAAGCGTTAGGCCGAAGCGTTTGGCCAGCGAGAATACACAAAGTTGGGCGAGACATTATTATTGACAAAGCGTCGTAGTTTAGAATTATGATATTAATGACAGCATTTTCAAGAAAAAATATGATTAAATTTCTACTCTTTAATTTAGCCATAGTTATTTGTAATGCTGGTAAGTTCATTGTTACGTGCATTATGATACTTCATGCATAGTATAGTACTATTAACAATGTCGGTTGCTTCCAATTAAAATGGATGAATGAACGAATGAATGAACCAACGAACTAACGAACAAACCAACCAAAGAACAAACCAGCGAACGAATGAATGAATGAACGAACGAACGAACAAACCAACGAACAAATAAACAAACGAACGAACAATAAACGAACGAATGAACAAATAAGCAAACGAACTAACTAACGAATGAATGAATAATGAACTAATGAATGAATGAACTAATGAATGAATGAGTGAATGAATGAATGTAGAATAAAGGCACAAAAATAGCTAAACACAAAAGAAATGAATGAACAGATAAATCCCAGTCATAGCTAAACATATTTAGGAAAGATTTTCATGCTTGTCTGCAAGAAAAGCTAGACACTATCCAGGAATACACGTTTGAGGTTGAGGAGAGCCATTAAAAGCGGATGCTGCTATCTGGCAGCACTCAAGGCAACTACATCCAGAGGAATACACTTTGACTTTGCTGTCTTTGCACTCATAGCATACTATCCGTTAAGTGGCCAAGAATGAACTAAAAAAAATTTTTTTTCAAACTTACTTTGCTAGCGTAATAGCTAGAGGTGGAAAGGACCCTCGAATAAGTCTTTACTGTATGACCTTTAAACAAACAATCAATAGTGCAGTGAAAACTAAGAGGGAGGTGGAGTTCACACACACACACACACACACACACACAGAAGGAAAGGGTTATCAGGCCTCTAGCCAGAAATTTCAAATGGGGGGCAGAACTCCATAATATAGACAACAGTTCTAGGAGGGACATCACGACTTCCTTTGATATTAGATGTTACACTGGTGTATATTAAATTATTAGCAGCTTAGTGCATTTGTGTGTAAGAGACTCTTGCAGTACATAAAACATGCTGGTTTCATTTTGCACCAGTTGTACTAGACGTTGCTTGCTACATGTTATTTAACTATAATATAATGTAGTGGCTGGTTTCTAAAATAATTGTATGTCCTTTGAACTTCATCTAAAAAACTTGTAATGCCATTTCTTATTTCATAAACACTTAGACGAACTACTTAAGTGTCAGCCCCTCCCCACCCTTTCTCTCCACCCCCTCCCCACCCCCTCCCATCCTGCCTACAGGCCTGATCATTGTGGTGAGCCCAGTTCAAGTCGTCATACTCAGAGTTCCAGTTATGAATTCAGTGGTAGTGATGTGAAAGTATTATAGTCACTCTGGATACTCTGAATACACATTCACATGTTTCAACTATAGGTCTAGTGCTGGGCTGATAGCTTTACATTCACATGTTCCAACTATAGGTCTAGTGCTGGGCTGATAGCTTTACATTCACATGTTTCAACTATAGGTCTAGTGCTGGGCTGATAGCTTTACATTTAAATTTCCCTACTTCTATTATGAGATTACAAACAGCAATTGTAAGGAATATCATATGTAGCTATTCTGAATTTATGTGTATGTAAACCATACTTTGCAGCGAAATTTGGTGACATTGAACCTCACTACGTGGGACTTCGGGAAGGTGAAAGTGTCACTATAAAATGTTTCAGTACACGTAAAGCAAATTGGACCTTGAATAATAAACCCTTACCAAATAGAGTAGTTGTTAAACACAGAACAATATCTATAACCAATGCAACTGATGGGGACAATGGGATATACACATGTTATGGATCGCATCAGAATAATACCATATTTATCCAGCAAGCAACAGTACTAGTTGGAGGTAATAATTAAGTATGAAATGTTGAACTCCAAGAAGCAGACAATAATGTTTGGAATTATATTGTATTTATAGTTGAGGACACTACATTCTTCCCACCAAAATTTTATGTAAAGCACAACCAGCAATTTTATTTGAGATGCACTAAATATGGATATCTGAACAAAAAGAAATGGTTTTTTTCAAAACAGAACGAATTACCCTATAATAAATTACCTATATCTACGTGGAATTTAATATCTGTGCAATTTGCTCAGTACTATCATGAGGGGCAATATTTCTGCTTCTCTTTTAACAAATATATTCGCAAACATTTCTGGGCAAGCACAGAAGTCATTGTCTATGGTATGGCTAGTGATTAAGTCTCACCAATTGCACTATGTAGCTATGACTATCATTTGTCTGTAGTGAATATACTGCAAATACCAGCAACAGCTATTTGTACAATAGTATTATTTTCCCAGTAAATCCTGATAATTAGTAGGTTTAATAAGCTCAGGATAAATATAGAAGAAACTATATAGTGACTGGCCAATCATTGAGCAGATTATTTGTAGCTAACACTTCAGGTGTGAATTGAGAATTATAACACATTTCATAAAAAATGTTATCATAGTACTATACACTTTATACTAGCTATGATAAATTACATGAACGAGTCTCACCAACCACTGAAAACTACAAATATTACCATAATAAACTGCAGCTGTGTCTAATAAGAGAACACCAGAATTCTTAAATAATAATTATTTTAATAATAGACTTTAGCTCTGAAGCATGTTCAATGCTGTGATGCAAGACAAGAGTCCTGTGTCACATAATAAATATTTAAGTGTTTAGCCTGGACACACTGTCTGATCTGAACTACTACCATGATTATGAGCACCTCTAATAATATATTTGTTTATTTGAGAGGTTATTGTAAACAATGTGATAGATGGCGGCAGAATGAGCTATCCGATGGAACCAGTACTGCAGAAGACTAGAGTAGTTATTAAATGCAATTCCTCAACTGTTCCTAGATGGCTAATTAAAGGAAATCCAATATCATCTAATAAATCTAGCCATACCCCTATTATTAATAATAAGGAAATAATATTTGCTAGCGTTAGTTATGAGAATAGAGGACTATATGAGTGTCGAGGTAGAACTGAGAAAGGAAAAGAATTTAAAGACTTGGGTGGACTAAGAGTCAGAGGTAAAGTCTCCACACATACATGCTCATGTGGTCTACACATATTCACTCTTCATGTCTCACATTACACATGTGGTCTACATGTGTGCATTCTCCATGTGTCACACTACACATGTGGTCTACATGTGTGCATTCTCCATGTGTCACATTACACATGTGGTCTACATGTGTGCACTCTCCATGTGTCACACTACACATGTGGTCTACATGTGTGCATTCTCCATGTGTCACACTACACATGTGGTCTACATGCGTGCACTCCATGTGTCACATTACACATGTGGTCTACATGTGTGCACTCTCCATGTGTCACACTACACA
>WLWD01002561.1_pt1 | contig 73990 bp, 56 predicted proteins | sample 6712731 | NCBI WGS metagenome assembly WLWD01 (sample SAMN12718690, study PRJNA576275) | sponge metagenome | isolation source: marine sponge | host: Mycale hentscheli | place: New Zealand: South Island, Marlborough, Capsize Point | collected 2014-11-01
AACTAGCAAGTTCCTGACTATTGCTGGCCCTTTATAATATATTGCAAATATTGCATTATTGTCAAGTTTCTGTATCTCTTAACACTTGATAAATTGATAAGATAATTTTAGATGTGGATATCTGAAAATTTCTACATGTAAACTATTACATTCATGTGCACTGAATGCTACAATCATGAGTGAATTTACTATAACAATATTTATCGTGGTTCACTTGAGTGTGTGCCGTTGCATATGGCACACATGTTGCTTAAAGTAGTGCAATTCATTTTCAACATCATACTAGAATTGAGAGAGCTTTCAGGAATGTGTTGACAGTCATTACGATTTATTCTATAGACTATAAGATGAAAGTACAAATGGAGATACACTTACTCAGCATTCTGACTAGATAGTGATGTGTGTGTTGAAAATGAGTGATTTACAAAGATAGATACGACAGAAATGGCTCCCACTTTCACGTTCCTTTAAATTGCTATAATTCAGCTGTGATAATTTATAGCCTATATTAAACAACTAAGCCTCAAATTTCAACTTTGTGCAAAAGCTTCTTTGAGAAAAATATAATATATATAGCTCATTTGTGTCAATATTTCAAATTTAAGGGTACATCTTTATCAATTCTCAATGTTTGCCAGTAAACAACAACAGCAGCAAAACCTGTCTCCTATTTAGTAATGCTATACACAGGTATAATATCATTGCTGATGTCAGTTGTTACAGTTGGGACTCCTGACTGTTGTCATAATATAACAATTCGTTTAACATGTCAACTCATACATTTTCGGGAAATTAACTCCACTGGTATTAAACACATGGTTTGTTTTAATGTTATTTTAATTTATAACTACAAGTATTGTAAACTAGAACTGCTCATTTCTCTTTCATATCAATTAAAAACCAAATTAATGGTTTGAATTTGAGTTGAGTGTTTGTTGCCGGCTGGGTTGTCATGGCTCAGTGGCAGAGCGTTAAGCAAGTGGTCCTGGGTTCGATTCCCGGTTGCGACCAAATATTTTTAATCCAGTATTGTTTAAAAAAGCCTGTGAAAGAGAGAGAATACATCTAATGGTATATGCTTCAGCAAACATGGCAAGTGAGCTAGCCTAGCTATATTTATGAGATAATTGTCTATTCAGCTGAAGCTCAAACTAGTATTAGATACTGAAATATGAGTGTATTATTCTTTTCACTGAAGGCAAGTACACTACCTATTTCAAACTTCACCAGATTTCCTGAAGCCCAAGTGCAGTGTTGATCAGCACGTGCATTGAATGTGAAGCATATTGGCATGCATAAGTTGAAGTGTACCTGCCATTTAGTGGCGCTGAAGAGAGAGTGGTGGCAGTCATAGTCTGCTATGTGTTGTATTATATATATATATTATATATATAGCTGTAATATATAATACACAGGGTTAATCTAAGAGGGGGTTTGCGCATGCGCTATTTCAAGGGGGTCACAACTTTCATTCATAGTTAAGATGAAAGAGAAGATAAGCTTCTATTACCAAGACAACAATTAGAGCAGCATTAATTATGATTTAAGCATTTGCCATCACTTTCATTATTCACTTTTAATTGTGCTTTTTGCTTATAATGTAAGAATATTTCAAAAGGGAGGGCAAAATGACTTCTAGGGGGGCAAGTGCCTCCACCCATTGCCCCCTAAATTAACAAGCCCCTGTATATAAGACCAGTGGATGAAATATTTTCTCTCATGATAGTCTTGCTTTGCGGCATTTGTTGGAAAAATATTGTCTTTGTTTAGTTGACTACTGTAAAATTTCTGTGAGCTTCACTGGACATTTCATTCATGAATTTTGCTTTTCACGTGATGAGGCCCATCAATTTTAATCTGGGCAGGAATGGTGTGCGTATGTGTATGCATGTGTGGGTGCATCAAGTGTGTGTATATTTATATAGATGTGGTTGGAAGAGGTAGCAAACGTTCATAAAAATGGCTTTCATTTTCACATCCCTTTAGATTGCTACATATGATAGTAATTGTTTCCAAGTTATGTGACTGAGAGAGTGTCATCAAAGCAGGTGTTAGGGCAACAACACTTTAACATACCATCTTGCAGTTTTCTGTACATGACTGGTATCTCTACACAATGACGAGACATCACTCCTGAGATGGAGTGTCAAATGAGCATTAATTAGAGTTGAACTCAGTATGCCTAGAAAATGCACACATGCTCAATTCTAAAAAAAAAAAAAAAAAAAAAAAAAAAATATAGCACTTTGCCATTAAATCACTATAGTGACCACTTTTTACAGAAAATTCTAGTCTTAAATTTTGCTACAATACTCTATACACCACTGCACTTCCACTACATGCCACACTTACTTATCTCCCATGATACCGTTGAGGAGCGTGCTCTTCCCAACGTTGGTGTCTCCGTAAAAGGTAACAATCACTTTTCTGTTGCGCAATCGAGTCTCTAACTTCTCCAGTTTTTGCAGTGCTTCAAATTTGTCATAGTGTTTGGCAATGCCCTCGAGCTGTTTGATAGCAACCTAGAAATATGAATTAAAGACTTGCTAATACCAATTCTATGAATCAAAGGAACATAATTGTAACATGCCACCTCAAGTTAAGTTACTAGCTATAATATGAAACTATACAAGCATTTCACAGGGGAGTCCTATACCAATGTGTGCAAATTGGTACAGGGTTGTACTCTAGCATATTATAGAATTCTTACAGCATTTTCCTTCACCATACAAGAAAAGTAGTTGTTGAGGATAATTTTCCATTGGCATAAGATTGGTTATCTTGGGCATATGCAGGAATTTGCATATTTCCTAATAAAGGTAGAGCTATGCTATTGTTTTGGGTTTTGTAGACCAACTACACTCCTGGATCCTTACTTTAAATTAACTCTTTAACTGGCAATAGCACCATATGGCACTCTGCATTTGGTCAGTGAATCTCTGATTTTTTAAAGAAGATTGGATTATCCAATATAACATTACAATTTTTTGTTTATACATTGCTCTGATATAGTACTTCCTTTAATAAAAAAAATTGAGATGACAGAAGTGGCATTTAATAAAAGGCATCTGGAATGTTTGACTCTTAAGAGTCTGTCCACCCGAAAAATTTTATAGCACGAAGTTCAGAATCCGTTGAATAGAGATCATCGGAAATGGAGCTTGAGTTAATATCATTACTAACAGTAAGTCTGACTTTTTAGCTCTTCTCTGTGTGGAGTAATACAATATTTTTTTTTGCATAGTAGTAAATACTTTTGCCTTGACTAGTCATACAGAAATATGTATGCCAGTGAAAGTCCTAGTGGGGCTAGTCATACAGAAATATGTTAGTCAAAGTCATAGTGGGGCTAGTCATACAGAAATATGCCAGTGAAAGTCCTAGTGGGGCTAGTCATACAGAAATATGCCAGTCAAAGTCATAGTGGGGCTAGTCATACAGAAATATGCCAGTGAAAGTCCTAGTGGGGCTAGTCATACAGAAATATGCCAGTGAAAGTCCTAGTGGGGCTAGTCATACAGAAATATGCCAGTGAAAGTCCTAGTGGGGCTAGTCATGCAGAAATATGCCAGTGAAAGTCCTAGTGGGGCTAGTCATACAGAAATATGCCAGTGAAAGTCATAGTGGGGCTAGTCATACAGAAATATGTCAGTGAAAGTCCTAGTGGGGCTAGTCATACAGAAATATGCCAGTGAAAGTCATAGTGGGGCTAGTCATACAGAAATATGCCAGTGAAAGTCCTAGTGGGGCTAGTCCTACAGAAATATGCCAGTGAAAGTCCTAGTGGGGCTAGTCATACAGAAATATGTCAGTGAAAGTCCTAGTGGGGCTAGTCCTACAGAAATATGCCAGTGAAAGTCATAGTGGGGCTAGTCATACAGAAATATGCCAGTGAAAGTCCTAGTGGGGGTCCTACAGAAATATGCCAGTGAAAGTCCTAGTGGGGCTAGTCATACAGAAATATGCCAGTGAAAGTCCTAGTGGGGCTAGTCATACAGAAATATGCCAGTGAAAGTCATAGTGGGGCTAGTCATACAGAAATATGCCAGTGAAAGTCATAGTGGGGCTAGTCATACAGAAATATGCCAGTGAAAGTCCTAGTGGGGCTAGTCATACAGAAATATGCCAGTGAAAGCATAGTCGTCCTGGGCTAGTCATACAAGAAAGACAATATGCCATGAAAGTCATTACGGGGCTAGTCATACAGAACTATGCCAGGAAAGTCCTAGTGGGGCTAGTCAGGCCGGAAATATGACAGTGAAGTCATATGGGGCAGTCAACAGAACTATGCCAGTGAATAGTGAAAGTCCTAGTGGGCTAGTCATGCAGAATATGCCAGTGAAAGTATACTGGGGCTATATACAGAAATATGCCAGTGAAAGTTGTTCATAGTGGGGCTATATCATGCCGAAAATATGCCAGTTGAAAGTCATACTGGGGCAGTCATACAGAAAGATGCCAGTGAAAGTCCAGTGGGGCTAGTCATGCAGAAAGAAATATGCCAGTGAAAGTCATATGGGGCTAGTAATTACAGAAAAGGCAGTGAAAGTTCCTAGTGGGGCTGTCATGCGAAATATGCAGGTGAAAGTTCCATTAATGGGGCTGGCTAGTCATACAGACAGATGCAGCGTGAAAGTCCTAAGTGGGCTTAGTCATTACAGAAATGCAAGTGAAAAGTCATACTGGGGCTGTCATACAGAAATATGCCAGTGAAAGTCCGAGTGGGGCGAGTCATGCAGAAATATGCCAGTGAAAGTCATACTGGGGCTAGTCAACAGAATCTGCCAGTGTGAAAGTCATAGGGGGTAGTAATACAGAAATTATGCAGTGAAAGTCGGGGAGCTAGTCATACAGAAATATGCCAGTGAAAGTCATACAGAAATATGCCAGTGAAAGTCATAGTGGGGCTAGTCATACAGAAATATGTCAGTGAAAGTCATAGTGGGGCTAGTCATACAGAAATATGTCAGTGAAAGTCATAGTGGGGCTAGTCCTACAGAAATATGTCAGTGAAAGTCATAGTGGGGCTAGTCATGCAGAAATATGCCAGTGAAAGTCATAGTGGGGCTAGTCCTACAGAAATATGCCAGTGAAAGTCATAGTGGGGCTAGTCATACAGAAATATGCCAGTGAAAGTCCTAGTGGGGCTAGTCATGCAGAAATATGCCAGTGAAAGTCATAGTGGGGCTAGTCATACAGAAATATGCCAGTGAAAGTCATAGTGGGGCTAGTCATACAGAAATATGCCAGTGAAAGTCCTAGTGGGGCTAGTCATACAGAAATATGTCAGTGAAAGTCCTAGTGGGGCTAGTCATGCAGAAATATGCCAGTGAAAGTCATAGTGGGGCTAGTCATACAGAAATATGCCAGTGAAAGTCCTAGTGGGGCTAGTCATACAGAAATATGCCAGTGAAAGTCCTAGTGGGGCTAGTCATGCAGAAATATGCCAGTGAAAGTCCTAGTGGGGCTAGTCATACAGAAATATGCCAGTGAAAGTCATAGTGGGGCTAGTCATACAGAAATATGTCAGTGAAAGTCCTAGTGGGGCTAGTCATACAGAAATATGCCAGTGAAAGTCATAGTGGGGCTAGTCATACAGAAATATGCCAGTGAAAGTCCTAGTGGGGCTAGTCCTACAGAAATATGCCAGTGAAAGTCCTAGTGGGGCTAGTCATACAGAAATATGTCAGTGAAAGTCCTAGTGGGGCTAGTCCTACAGAAATATGCCAGTGAAAGTCATAGTGGGGCTAGTCATACAGAAATATGCCAGTGAAAGTCCTAGTGGGGGTCCTACAGAAATATGCCAGTGAAAGTCCTAGTGGGGCTAGTCATACAGAAATATGCCAGTGAAAGTCCTAGTGGGGCTAGTCATACAGAAATATGCCAGTGAAAGTCATAGTGGGGCTAGTCCTACAGAAATATGCCAGTGAAAGTCATAGTGGGGCTAGTCATACAGAAATATGTCAGTGGAAGTCATAGTGGGGCTAGTCATACAGAAATATGCCAGTGAAAGTCCTAGTGGGGCTAGTCATACAGAAATATGTCAGTGAAAGTCCTAGTGGGGCTAGTCATACAGAAATATGCCAGTGAAAGTCCTAGTGGGGCTAGTCATGCAGAAATATGCCAGTGAAAGTCATAGTGGGGCTAGTCATACAGAAATATGCCAGTGAAAGTCATAGTGGGGCTAGTCATACAGAAATATGCCAGTGAAAGTCCTAGTGGGGCTAGTCATACAGAAATATGTCAGTGAAAGTCCTAGTGGGGCTAGTCATGCAGAAATATGCCAGTGAAAGTCATAGTGGGGCTAGTCATACAGAAATATGCCAGTGAAAGTCCTAGTGGGGCTAGTCATACAGAAATATGCCAGTGAAAGTCCTAGTGGGGCTAGTCATGCAGAAATATGCCAGTGAAAGTCCTAGTGGGGCTAGTCATACAGAAATATGCCAGTGAAAGTCATAGTGGGGCTAGTCATACAGAAATATGTCAGTGAAAGTCCTAGTGGGGCTAGTCATACAGAAATATGCCAGTGAAAGTCATAGTGGGGCTAGTCATACAGAAATATGCCAGTGAAAGTCCTAGTGGGGCTAGTCCTACAGAAATATGCCAGTGAAAGTCCTAGTGGGGCTAGTCATACAGAAATATGTCAGTGAAAGTCCTAGTGGGGCTAGTCCTACAGAAATATGCCAGTGAAAGTCATAGTGGGGCTAGTCATACAGAAATATGCCAGTGAAAGTCCTAGTGGGGGTCCTACAGAAATATGCCAGTGAAAGTCCTAGTGGGGCTAGTCATACAGAAATATGCCAGTGAAAGTCCTAGTGGGGCTAGTCATACAGAAATATGCCAGTGAAAGTCCTAGTGGGGCTAGTCATACAGAAATATGCCAGTGAAAGTCCTAGTGGGGCTAGTCATACAGAAATATGTCAGTGAAAGTCCTAGTGGGGCTAGTCATACAGAAATATGCCAGTGAAAGTCCTAGTGGGGCTAGTCATACAGAAATATGTCAGTGAAAGTCCTAGTGGGGCTAGTCATACAGAAATATGCCAGTGAAAGTCCTAGTGGGGCTAGTCATACAGAAATATGTCAGTGAAAGTCCTAGTGGGGCTAGTCATACAGAAATATGCCAGTGAAAGTCCTAGTGGGGCTAGTACAGAAATATGCCAGTGAAAGTCCTAGTGGGGCTAGTCCTACAGAAATATGTCAGTGAAAGTCCTAGTGGGGCTAGTCCTACAGAAATAGGTGTAGTTACTTTGTATGACGGTACATTTCTTCATACTCTGTATGTATATTTGTTGCACAAGACATGGACTGTGCAAACTGTATTCCTCAAGCTCATATCCTAGAGCTGTACATGCATATATATATAATTATATTATATATATATATATGTATTTATTTGATGAGCCAGTACTACCTAAGGAGTTTTTATTAATTTTTTTTCAGTCAATAAAATTGAAACTAGACTCAAACTAAAATCACACTGACTGGAATGGTTAAAATCCTATAGCTGAATTTTCTGTGGCCAGCTTTAGTGTGAGGATCTCCCAAAAAGTAGCATAGGAAGTTCATTAAATCACTTGTAATCTATCACTATTGGTAGAATAAAAGAATAAAACGAGTCAATTAACATAAATACAAATACTGACCTACTCTAATGTCTGATGCACACACTTCATGTAAATTATCTCACCAGTACATACTTACTGCACATCTGGATAAGAAATCTGTATGATTGGACAGCAGCTCACTCACATCTGCCTTTCCTATGGATATTATATACATTATGGACACACACACACACACATACACACACACACACACACACACACACACACACACACACACACACACACACACTAAAACCAAACTGTGGCGGAAGAGGGAAAGAGGGGAATACGGGATGTAAAAAAAATTCATATCCTTGCCTATAAGCTAAAAAAAAAAAGAATAAAAAAAAAAAGAAATAAGTTAAGTAAAAAAATGATCCATTGAATCTGGCAGACTATTGGTTGTGGTGTGTACAGCTAACACTTACTAAGTGCACTGCCTCTCTGTAGGGTCTTCCCCCCTGTGGACCATTGTGTTGATCATAAGATCATAACTTTGGGATAAAAAAAGTTCACTAGGAAGAGAACAGTTTATGGCAGCTGCTTTCATGTGTAGTGTCCTATACTTTTTTAATCAAATCTCTATTTCAGCTGTTTCAACAACCTCACCCAAATGTGCTATTAAATAATTGGAAGTTTGTAAAACAATTGACTGTTTGAGAGTGAACTAAAAAATAATAGTCAACCAGTGAAATAAGAGAACAATAGATGAGGAGTAATGGTACATGAAAAATGTTTGTGGATGGAGGCCATTTTCCAGAAAAGATAAGGAACAAGAACAGTCTGATGGGAGTATCGATAGGAACTTGTGACTCATTCAGCATATCTGCCAACCTTTTTAACTGACTCTGTTTTATGTAACTTGTTGTAGAAAATGGTACATTTAAGCTCTAACACCAGGATTAAGCTAATACACTGGGAAGATGAAACACATCTTTAACTTGAGTATGGCTGGTGGAGACTGAGGGGTACAGCAATTCAGGCAGTGTCTCCCCTGTTATGGAGCCACACAGGCTTCAATAATTCAAGTATCCCTTGCACACAAATTCAGGAGTGAATGCCAAGTAATCTTTCTCAGCATACATGAATTGAGAGCCTATAAAAATGCCACCATATCAAAACCCATTAACTAAAGTAGTTCTCCTGAATTCTTTGCATGTTATGATAAATGATGCGCGATAGATTTCACAACAACTAGCAACAGTCTTACAAGGTCACAAGTTCTGCCTAGATACCAAGCAGCACTGCATCTTACCAAGATATCAAACAGCAGTGACTCCAAGATACTGAACATCAAGGTGTCAGTAATTGATGCATTTTTTTTTACAAATGGTACACACATAATACATGTGGTAAGATGCAGTGATACTTGGTGTTTTGGGAAGCAGGTTGAGGCCACATGATACCGCTTGTAGGTTGCTTCTATCATGTCCAAAACCTCCACAGACACTCTCAACTTGAAATTTTGAAGTGTTCAATGTGGTAGATTATTATATATTTATAACAACTACTTTGACTAACGATTAAGACTTATTGGTATCACTTCAAGCATGAGTCTATACCGATAGCTGAATTATTATGAGGTATGTGTGTGTGTGTTTGTGCTTCATCATTTAGGCATAATGTATGTATGTATACAATACATACATGTGTGTGTGTATACACACACACACACATACATATGTGACCGGATTTGGGAAAATCCGCCTAAACGCGGCAAACAATTTTTTTCAGTATCCCCTGGTAAAGCCTTATGGGTCGATTTTTTTTGAAAAAATTTTTATGGCAGAAATGAATAGACACCAGTTAGCTCTAGCTTATGACGCAGTTGTAAGCTCTGGCGTGCTCTAGAACTCACACTAGGAGGCTAGAAACACTAGCCGGTTGGACTCGTGTACGGAGAGTTGCTAAGAAATTATTGGCGGGCTTTTCACTAACAGCCGGGAAAAAACTGTAGCTAACTAATTCACTTACTATTCTACATAATTCACGTACTCACGCAATTCTCGTCATCATAGTTTCTTAACGAGCCCTGCATTAAGCCTTTTAGACTTCTTTCAATCCACCTGTAACCGATTTATTCCATAGTGTCCCGGAGACACGCAGTAATAGTATACGGACACAAGGCACGCCCCCTGGCTTATAATATTATCACTTTTAAACATTCACATACTGCATTAATGATTGGACGTGCTCGGAGCGAACAATAATTGAGAGGTTAGGCACAGGAAAACACACTGCACTATAATTAAAGATATGTAAGTAGTAGCAAGTAGAACAGCAATAGTAACAGCAACTGAACTGAGGACCCTAACCTGACCCCTTTATAGGCCAGGCTAGGGGCCCAGGTGTGAATAAGTGTTTAGTTCAATGAGTGTGAAGTGATATAATAAAGAGTCATAACCAGTCATCATTCAGGGTGTGGCTTGAACAATTAGACATGAAATTCAGTTAGGTAACTATTACTTAATCCTATAAGGAGAGAGAAAAGCCATGTTGTTGCGTGTTATTATAGAAAGTAAGATTACCAAACAGTAAGGAGGAAACCATTCTAGTAAACAGATAGCACTCATAGTAGCTAAAAGTGAGAAAGATTGGTCATGCAATGCATCCTAGTCATATAATGTCAGGAAATCTCCTTGGCTTAGAGAGTTAAGCAAATAAACTTTAATTTTGGGAATCTTATCTGTATGCATTGAAATTAAGACTTCAAATGGTAAAGTATACTCTGAAAGAAAACTGTTTTGAAATTCTTGAGCTTGTTGTCCCCTCTCTTTGGTCAACATTAACCTGCAATTGACTGAATGTGTGAGGACTATGAAATATAACTGTCAATGCAAAAATTTCTGTTAATTCTCTTAAATGGAATGGCCATGCCATGAAACCACAGCTAATTGAATTTCGAATTATTTCACATTGATATTTATCGCACACTTATCCCGGAGTACGTGGGAATGAAGTTGGACCAACAGTGAAGTTAACCAGTAGTGATAAATCTTATAAATATCCTAGCAACTCCCATAAACATGTATATTTCAGCCGCAACTACGTAATTGCACAAAAAGAACAACAACAACAAAAAGTAAAAATAACAGCAAAAACAAAACAAAAACAAAAATAAACAACCAGCAACAAACAACAAAACAGGTAGACAAGAATATTAAGCCACTTTTTTCTCTACCATAATAAAAATATAAAGGTTACAGTATCTATGAGTTAGATTAAAATGTTAGGCTGTAAGAATTATGAAAGTAACTTATATCTTGATGCAGCTACCTACTTCCTCACAATGAGATACTCACCTTTAGCAGCAAATTTGTAAACTTCTGCTATAGCAGCGCCTGCTGCTTCAAATGCAGATGCAAGTCTTCCTGGGAGCTTAGATTTCTTGTTTAGAGATAACCGCTTTTCTGTGAAGCTCTTCACAACTTCTCGTATCTTTGTGCTATCAAGGTCCAAATCCCTTAAAAGATGGTCATCTACTTCAATGATTTCCATGTCAAATTGCAGGTCATCAGGTCTTTCCTTTTTGTACTGGTCGCCAGTGAGCCTATCCGGATGGATTTCATCGCCATGAGCAACATCTGCACTCACATTGTTGCATTCCTCTCTTAACTGGTTGTCACTGGGAATATCTTCTGTGACTTGGTCATCAATAACTTTTTCAATTAGATGGTGCTCACCATGTTGGCAATGAAAGTAATCTAGGCCATCGTCAGACTTGTCATCTTCTGGCTGTAAATCACCAGAGCAGCAGAATAAATGTAGTTCTGTTTTCACAGGGGCCGACAGGCTGACGGACAAGTCGTCTTCAGGCTGGCAGTCCCCATACAAGTCCTCAACACGTCCGCTCATAGCATCAAATAGTCACAGCGGGGCTTAGTCACAGAGCCAAGGAAGTTTTAGTTAGAAGAGAGAAAAATCGAGCAGCGGGGATTGCAGTTAAACCGTAAATAGAACGCGCGGCGATGACCGCCAGTGAAGCAGGCACGCCCAATAAGTGTTTTTATGGGATAATTATGGACCCTTTAGTTAACAAGTAATTGTTTACAGCGTAACTTCCGGTAGTTTACGAATGTATTCTAGCGTTCCTTGGGGAGCAATCTCTAACCAATTTGTAGCCATTTGTCTTCCACCACAAGGGGAAAGTAGATTGAAGATAGCACTCTTGATGGGGTCTCAAGGGCCTGAAAGACATTTTTTTTAAAGAAGAGGGATGAGGTATACTAATTGCAACATTTTCACAGCTTATTTATAGTATGTATACATTTATTGTATGTACAAAATGGCAAAAATCCACTTTAACAGTACTGGGGTATCACAATGACAAGCAGCAACTTTAAAAGTTTTGCAGGACCTTTGTTATTATGTACAATACCATATAAGACATAGACTGTTTATTCTTGCAAACAGTATGCATGCAACCTTACACATAACCTTCCTAATTTTGCTGGAGTTTAAAGTAGCACCAAATATGGCAACCACATTATTCTCCCAGCACTTCATGCGAGCTTAAGACTTCATCTTCTCCAACTCTGACGCAATTTTTGTAAAAATTGTAATAGTATTATTATTATTATTATTATTATTATTATTATTATTATTATTATTATTATTATTATTATTATTATAATAATTATTATTATTGTAATTATTATTATTATTATTATTATTATTATTATAATAATAATAATAATAATAATAATAATAATAATAATTATTATTATTATTATTATTATTATTTACTATTTATTATTATTTAGCTCTTTCAACTTTTTGGTGAGGCTACCCATTTCCAAATAAAGTTATTTTTTTTACTTGCAATCTCTCAAACCTCCAATTAAACTAACGAATAGACAACCATGCTTATGATAGCTATCATCCACATTGCCATAGGTACAAAGGAATATTATGGAGAAACTCCAAGATGAGTAGATAGAAAAATATATTTATTCATCATTTAAATAGTGTATTGAAAGATAAACCAAAACGTTTGATCCCGGATGATCTTCTAAGTTGGAAATAAAAAAATAAAAAAGGAAACTGAAAATAAAAGTAAATGATGAGTTAATTGGATGAAAAGTGAGAGGATGGTAAATGCAAATGGCCAGAGGGTGGGTTGTTATAGATAAAAGAAGCAAAGTGGTTTAGGCTCATAGAGAAAAATAAAACAACTCAGGCAAGGAAACTGTGCAAATTAATAAGGAGGTAAAAAGTAAATGATAGCAAGAATAAATAAATAAAAAAATGAATGAAAAATGTATTAAAATAAAAGAAAACAATGCATGAAAAAAATTAATAAATAATAATAGAATGGAAGTATATATGAAATACATGAATGAATGAATGAATAAATAAATAAGTAATTAAATAAGTGAATAATTCAGTGTAATATAACAAGTGAAAAATAATGAGAAATAAAATAAATTCAAACTTAATTATCATTTTTCATTGCTCAACTGATGAATATTGCAAGATTGAAATATTTTGGTTTATTCTTTTCAATATACTGTATAAATGTTCATGACAATAAATATTTCTTTCTAATACAGAAGACATAGTAAAAATGAGTTTAACTCTGAAAATAAATATCTACCCAGCAACAACTGATTACACTTATTTTTTTAAAAACAAATGGTGAATCGACCTAGTCATAGATTCCTTTGTTTCATTATACAAGATTTGTGTCACATTTCTCCTTTCTTACTCTGTTATGTCCTTTGTTAGTGCCAACTAGCAATATTTGGCATCGTAATTCAGGTGCACATGTGCTGATTCCAGACATACGTGTAAGAACTGAGGAGGGGCAGGAGTAGTAATTGTAGTAGTAATAGTAGTAGTGGTAGTAGTAGTAGTGGTGGTGGTGGTGGTAGTACAGTAGTAGTGGTGGTGGCAGTAGTATAGTAGTAGAAGTATAGTAGTAGAAGTATAGTAGTAGTAGTAGTAGTAGTAGTAGTAGTAGTAGTAGTAGTAGTAGTAGTATAGTAGTAGTAGTAGTAGTTGCAGCCGCATTCTGTTGTTGCTGTTTTGTTTCCTCCAATAAACAACTTTTGCTTGTGATTTCTATAATAATTATAGCTATCCTCCTATTCTCTGTTTTGCTGTGTTCTGTAGGATTCCCAAGCTGAAGACTATAGCCAGACAGTCCAGCTCGACCAGTTCCAGCTCAAGGTCCAAACGATAATGGACAGCTTGGAGGGCATAGAAGTCGAGTCTGACACCGACCAAGAAGACTTCCTGGACAATATGGACGACTACTGCTGAGCTACTGATCTGGACAGTCATTCACCAAGCCAAAGAACCCATGTTCACCACCTAGCTATGAACAGTTAGCTACATTAAATCATTTGATAGCTGCACATAATAGTTGCCATAGTTTTGAATGCTAAAAACATGTCAAAGTAAATAACTGACAATCAGACCAGCAAAGGGGGGGAGAGCTAATGATATGTAATAGAGAATCAAAGAAAATAGTAATAATAATGATGATGATGATGATGATGATGATGTCAATGTAAATAACTGACAATCAGACCACCAGCACAAAGGGGGGGGGGGAGCTAATGATATAATATAATAGAAAATCAAAGAAAATAGTAATAATACTAATGGTGATGATGATGATGATGATGATGATGATGATGATGATAGTATTAATAGTAATAATAATAATAATAACAGCAGTAATAGCAGCAGCAACAACAACAACAACAGTAATAATTAATAAATAAGAAGAAGAAGAATGAGAACCACTGTAATTAAAACGGCAGAACAATATGATGTCAGCAAGCCCCAGCAATCCTGACGCAGCACCTACCCCAAATTGTGGTCCAGAAGTAACGGTGCAGCACGGTTCCCAGTGCACGGGTTAAGTCTGCCACGAAGCAACACCAACGGAGCTGGTAGCTTTTCCTTTGCTGTAGAGCCCTTCAACGTTCGTGAGCCACACCAGCAAAGGACGGACAGACGTGGTCGAATGTGCTGAACTGTGCAGTCCGTCCCTCTTCCCACCTTTCCTGCCTGGCTTACATCCAGCAGCACTGGGTCTTGGACTTGGGGAGCCGCTGCGTTGCTGTTATGGATGTTATCCTCAGCTACAGTCTAATGCTTTCTTTTTTTTTTTTTTTTTTTCTGCGTCTCAACACGATTTCTCGGACTGCGCATTTAGCAACGCTCTGTGCCTATTAATCCTGCTAGCGTCTGGACATACACGCTAACAAAGCGAGACTTACGCTCATTCCTGCCGTTTGGTTTGTGAACAAGGTGAAGTTTTTCACTGCGCTGTTACTTGAAGTTTCTCTTACCCACAGTTGTGTGATTTGCCGACTAACAGTTCGGACCTACTCGTTGAAGCCATTAAACAAGATGGGTGAGTGGAAAATCATCACTTGCTATGTCTCAAATAATTTACTGGTTGGGGCCGGGGAAACGTCTTTTTTAATATTATAATTCTTATTTTCTTCACAAAATATCTACCAAGATTTGTGCGTATCTTGCACCTTGTTGTTGTTGTTGTTGTTGTTGTTGTTTTTGCTCTCTATATTATACTTATTTTGGAATTTTCAGTTTATGCCCTTTATTGTTGTGCTTGTATTTAGTGGAAGTGGTGCAATCCATTGAGACAAAGTACCTTCAGTCTCCTGAAGACATCCGCGTAAGTGAAGGTGTTGTACGCAAGCAGACTGCCTGTGGCTTGCATGCAGCCCACGTGGCATTGTTAATTGACATCTCTCTATTGGTGTATTCTCCCGTTGCAGTTTTACATCAAGCGGAAAATGGAAGAGTGCCTGGGGACCGGCCCTCCTAAGAAGCAGGGCAAAGCCAATGCCCCTGAAGGCAATGCCAAAGATGCTGCTGATGGCAGTGTAAAAGAAGAGCAATGCAAGGAGGCTGGACCCAACCAGGTCAACCAAATGTCACCCACCCTCGAATACTCCGACAAAAACATCAGGGTAAGTGTAGAAATTGTCCAATGAAAGAAATGGTACTTAATTGGCCAGTAAGTATTATAATAATGGTAATAATAATAATATTACAATAATGATAATACTAATCATTTTAATAATGATAGTGATACTACTAGTAATAATAATAATAATAACAATAACAATGACAATAACAACAACAACAACAACAACAATAATAATAATAACAATAAACAGCAACAATAATAATAACAACAACAATAATGATGATGATGATGATGATGATGATGATGATGATGATGATGATGATGATGATGATGATGATGATGATGATGATGGGGGTGGTGATAAAAATAGAAAAGAAAAAAATGGAAACAGAAAATTCTACAACTTTTACCTAAAGAGCAGAGTGCAAATGTTCTGGTTTAACTGTGATGCTGCTTTTTTTTTATCTTAGGCTTGCATCAAGACTGGCATCGAGCACTACATTGAAACTGGAATGTGGCCACCTCCACCCCATTGGAGAAAGACACACCTCAAGCCAGGGTCAGCCAGCAGCCTCGAGGGAGCTGTCGCTTTCCTGGACCCCAAATACTTGGCTAGCCAATTGGAGTCCTCCCAAGACGACTCAGATTGGGAAGACGACTCTGATGGGGAAAGTGACTGGGACAACGAGGAGGCGGTACAGCTCGATGCCAAGTACCTTGTGAACCAGTGGGGTTCATTGGACTGCGACCCAGACTGGGAGGAGTCAGTGATACCCGACTCCTGGGCCGATTATGAAATCGTTCAACTGCCCGGGAAATATTTAACCAATCAGCTGAAAAACGCTGAAGACGGAGGTCTGGAAGATCACTCCGTTTTGGACGACTGGAAATCCGACGATCAGGTACGACAGCAAGTGATTTATCAATTAAAATCTTAGGGCAGGGGTGTTTGTTGTTTCTAACTTAGGCTGTTCAGCTTTCTGTTGTTTGCTGTTTTTTTGCTTGCTGACTTTTTCTTTGTTTGTTTCTTATTGTTTTTGTTTGCTTTGTTTAACTTAAATTATTGGCATCATCAGTGTTACTATTGACTGCTGCTGCTGCTGCTGCTGCTACTGGTTCTAGTACTACAACTACTCTTACTATTCTTACCATCACTGTTATTATTACTACCCCATTAGGAGTAGTAATTGTAGTAGTAATAGTAGTAGTGGTAGTAGTAGTAGTGGTGGTGGTGGTGGTGGTAGTACAGTAGTAGTGGTGGTGGCAGTAGTATAGTAGTAGAAGTATAGTAGTAGTAGTAGTAGTAGTAGTAGTAGTAGTAGTAGTAGTAGTAGTATAGTAGTAGTAGTAGTAGTTGCAGCCGCATTCTGTTGTTGCTGTTTTGTTTCCTCCAATAAACAACTTTTGCTTGTGATTTCTATAATAATTATAGCTATCCTCCTATTCTCTGTTTTGCTGTGTTCTGTAGGATTCCCAAGCTGAAGACTATAGCCAGACAGTCCAGCTCGACCAGTTCCAGCTCAAGGTCCAAACGATAATGGACAGCTTGGAGGGCATAGGAGGGCATAGAAGTCGAGTCTGACACCGACCAAGAAGACTTCCTGGACAATATGGACGACTACTGCTGAGCTACTGATCTGGACAGTCATTCACCAAGCCAAAGAACCCATGTTCACCACCTAGCTATGAACAGTTAGCTACATTAAATCATTTGATAGCTGCACATAATAGTTGCCATAGTTTTGAATGCTAAAAACATGTCAAAGTAAATAACTGACAATCAGACCAGCAAAGGGGGGGAGAGCTAATGATATATAATAGAGAATCAAAGAAAATAGTAATAATAATGATGATGATGATGATGATGATGATGTCAAAGTAAATAACTGACAATCAGACCACCAGCACAGGGGGGGGGGGGGGGGGGGGGGGGGGGGGAGAGCTAATGATATAATATAATAGAAAATCAAAGAAAATAGTAATAATACTAATGGTGATGATGATGATGATGATGATGATGATGATAGTATTAATAGTAATAATAATAATAATAACAGCAGTAATAGCAGCAACAACAACAACAACAACAGTAATAATTAATAATAAGAAGAAGAAGAATGAGAATCACTGTAATTAAAACGGCAGAACAATATGATGTCAGCAAGCCCCAGCAATCCTGACGCAGCACCTACCCCAAATTGTGGTCCAGAAGTAACGGTACAGCACGGTTCCCAGTGCACGGGTTAAGTCTGCCACGAAGCAACACCAACGGAGCTGGTAGCTTTTCCTTTGCTGTAGATCCCTTCAACGTTCGTGAGCCACACCAGCAAAGGACGGACAGAGGTGGTCGAACGTGCTGAACTGTGCAGTCCGTCCCTCTTCCCACCTTTCCTGCCTGGCTTACATCCAGTAGCACTGGGTCTTGGACTTGGGGAGCCGCTGCGTTGCTGTTATGGATGTTATCCTCAGCTACAGTCTTATGCTTTCTTTTTTCTTTTTTTTTCTGCGTCTCAACACGATTTCTCGGACTGCGCATTTAGCGGATCAATTGCATTAGACGGACCCGCCTCGCGATTAAAAGTGCGAGTTTAATGAATGCGATATTCGCGCACTACGCGCACTTTAGTCATATTTAACGCACTTTTTAAACATTTGCACTTTGCACTTCAGTCATATTTAACGCAAGTAAAAAAGTAAAAAAGTGGGAAATTTAGTGTGCTGGTGCTGGATGACTTTATACAGTAGCTACAAGGAAGAATGGTTTTCAAGTGGTATGAAAGGTAGGTTGTGCCCTGGATGAATGTTTTTCACTAGCTATCTATTTAGAAAGAAGTGGGATGAATGGCATTTGGTTAGGCACATATAAAGTGTATCGAAATGAGTGCATTCACTGCTAGCCTTACCACAAGCCCATTGTTTCAGGGTGCTTTGCCCACTACCAGTTATGTCTGGAGGATAGGTTTTCAGTAGCTATTAAAGGATTATGGGTGTGGAGGTATCTATTCTGCAAGAAATGGTATGAATGTTACTGTGTTTACTGTGTTATTATATGGGATATTTTAATGCAATGTCTCTACAAATACTGTCAAAAGCCTGTCGGGGAGTCTTGCCATGTCGTTCAAACCACATGAACTCATCTAAGTATGAGGGTAGTTGATGGCGATGGCATCCCCTCATTTTTTTCAATTTTATTTTTACTCGGTTCCAGTAACTTTCAATGTTGTTTGTATGTACTCCAGTTACTGGATCCCTAAAATGTAGGGAATGATTTACTGTACTATGAGATGATACATTGGGAAGAGAAGTTACGTTATTGTATGCTGCCCATTCATCGCTCCATATTTCTGTTCTTGGCTTGGTATGACGTTGGATGATGGGGAGTAACGTTGCCGCATTTCTCTGGTCAACTACCTCCAGGATGCCCAATGCTGGTGTATGGCTAGTGTCTACCATGCCAAAAACCCATACGGGAGATGGAGGAGAGTGTCCACGATGATGCTATGGTTGAGTTATTACATTTATTCAAAAGAACAACAAGTATGACAAAGTACCTTGGGCTTATGGGAAAAACAAGACTCGTCAATCTGGACCACATTTGGGTGAACAGGACCTGAACCACCCAGTGTCATGTCATCATGGTTCAATAGGCGCCAACTACATATCTCTCGTAGCCACTGATAGGTGTCAACTGCGACCTTATTGGAAACCTCACATTCACTGGCTGCTTGAGTCACTGGATACTGCCGAACCCACCAATAAATCAAAATCATTAATTTTGTAGAGGTACACGCGTGCTTTCAAAAAAAGTACCCACTCTTAGTGAGGTTGACTTTTTGCAGGACCTCACTGTGCATCTCCACCTGATCACAACGATGAAATCACTTATTAAATGTATTCATATTTTTTGTATAAACAATTTACAATATGCTGTATTACTGGTATTTGTCCATAATGTCTCCTCGATACTGCAAGGACATGGGAGTTCCACAGCTAGGACAACACTTTGCGGTAGCTAAAAGTCCTTTACCTTATAATGTTAATTCAATTGAAAGCTAAACATCGTACTTAAATTCTATTTCACCTTGCAAGTAGGTAATTAAGTCCTTAACATCTCCAAATATAGTGGGTCCTAATTGGATAAGGCTAAGAGCCATCTAGCAACATGTACTACCTTGTGTAAACTTGTAGGGCTTCTCTAAAACTTCCAGGTAAACTTGTACGGCTTCTCAATTATGCTACTCTTATTTTGTTGTGCAAAGCCCGCCAAGTGCGGTAAATGTGGTAAAAATGACCGCCAAAGGAGTGGTAAGAATGGCGGTAAAAATGTTTAAAAAGTGCGTTAAATATGACTAAAGTGCGCGTAGTGCGCGAATATCGCATTCATTAAACTCGCACTTTTAATCGCGAGGCGGGTCCGTCTAATGCAATTGATCCCATTTAGCAACGCTCTGTGCCTATTAATCCTGCTAGCGTCTGGACATACACGCTAACAAAGCGAGACTTACGCTCATTCCTGCCGTTTGGTTTGTGAACAAGGTGAAGTTTTTCACTGCGCTGTTACTTGAAGTTTCTCTTACCCACAGTTGTGTGATTTGCCGACTAACAGTTCGGACCTACTCGTTGAAGCCATTAAACAAGATGGGTGAGTGGAAAATCATCACTTGCTATGTCTCAAACATTTACTGGTTGGGGCCGGGAAACGTCTTTTTTAATCTTATTTTCTTCACAAAATATCTACCAAGATTTGTGCGTATCTTGCACCTTGTTGTTGTTGTTGTTGTTGTTGTTTTTGCTCTCTATATTATACTTATTTTGGAATTTTCAGTTTATGCCCTTTATTGTTGTGCTTGTATTTAGTGGAAGTGGTGCAATCCATTGAGACAAAGTACCTTCAGTCTCCTGAAGACATCCGCGTAAGTGAAGGTGTTGTACGCAAGCAGACTGCCTGTGGCTTGCATGCAGCCCACGTGGCATTGTTAATTGACATCTCTCTATTGGTGTATTCTCCCGTTGCAGTTTTACATCAAGCGGAAAATGGAAGAGTGCCTGGGGACCGGCCCTCCTAAGAAGCAGGGCAAAGCCAATGCTCCTGAAGGCAATGCCAAAGATGCTGCTGATGGCAGTGTAAAAGAAGAGCAATGCAAAGAGGCTGGACCCAACCAGGTCAACCAAATGTCACCCACCCTCGAATACTCGGACAAAAACATCAGGGTAAGTGTAGAAATTGTCCAATGAAAGAAATGGTACTTAATTGGCCAGTAAGTATTATAATAATGGTAATAATAATAATATTACAATAATGATAATACTAATCATTTTAATAATGATAGTGATACTACTAGTAATAATAGTAATAATAACAATAACAATGACAATAACAACCACAACAATAATAATAATAATAATAACAATAAACAGCAACGATAATAATAACAACAACAATAATGATGATGATGATGATGATGATGATGATGATGATGATGATGATGATGATGATGGGGGTGGTGATAAAAATAGAAAAGAAAAAAATGGAAACAGAAAATTCTACAACTTTTACCTAAAGAGCAGAGTGCAAATGTTCTGGTTTAACTGTGATGCTGCTTTTTTTTTATCTTAGGCTTGCATCAAGACTGGCATCGAGCACTACATTGAAACTGGAATGTGGCCACCTCCACCCCATTGGAGAAAGACACACCTCAAGCCAGGGTCAGCCAGCACCCTCGAGGGAGCTGTCGCTTTCCTGGACCCCAAATACTTGGCTAGCCAATTGGAGTCCTCCCAAGACGACTCAGATTGGGAAGACAACTCTGATGGGGAAAGTGACTGGGACAACGAGGAGGCGGTACAGCTCGATGCCAAGTACCTTGTGAACCAGTGGGGTTCATTGGACTGCGACCCAGACTGGGAGGAGTCAGTGATACCCGACTCCTGGGCCGATTATGAAATCGTTCAACTGCCCCGGAAATATTTAACCAATCAGCTGAAAAACGCTGAAGACGGAGGTCTGGAAGATCACTCCGTTTTGGACGACTGGAAATCCGACGATCAGGTACGACAGCAAAGTGATTTATCAATTAAAAGCTTAGGGCAGGGGTTATTGTTGTTTCTAACTTAGGCTGTTCAGCTTTCTGTTGTTTGCTGTTTTTTGCTTGCTGACTTTTTCTTTGTTTGTTTCTTATTGTTTTTGTTTGCTTTGTTTAACTTAAATTATTGGCATCATCAGTGTTACTATTGACTGCTGCTGCTGCTGCTGCTACTGGTTCTAGTACTACAACTACTCTTACTATTCTTACCATCACTGTTATTATTACTACCCCATTAGGAGTAGTAATTGTAGTAGTAATAGTAGTAGTGGTAGTAGTAGTAGTGGTGGTGGTGGTGGTAGTACAGTAGTAGTGGTGGTGGCAGTAGTATAGTAGTAGTAGAAGTATAGTAGTAGAAGTATAGTAGTAGTAGTAGTAGTAGTAGTAGTAGTAGTTGCAGCCGCATTCTGTTGTTGCTGTTTTGTTTCCTCCAATAAACAACTTTTGCTTGTGATTTCTATAATAATTATAGCTATCCTCCTATTCTCTGTTTTGCTGTGTTCTGTAGGATTCCCAAGTGGAAGACTATAGCCAGACAGTCCAGCTCGACCAGTTCCAGCTCAAGGTCCAAACGATAATGGACAGCTTGGAGGGCATAGAAGTCGAGTCTGACACCGACCAAGAAGACTTCCTGGACAATATGGACGACTACTGCTGAGCTACTGATCTGGACAGTCATTTACCAAGCCAAAGAACCCATGTTCACCACCTAACTATGAACAGTTAGCTACATTAAATCATTTGATAGCTGCACATAATAGTTGCCATAGTTTTGAATGCTAAAAAACATGTCAAAGTAAATAACTGACAATCAGACCAGCAAAGGGGGGGGAGATCTAATGATATATAATAGAGAATCAAAGAAAATAGTAATAATAATAATAATGATGATGATGATGATGTCAAAGTAAATAACTGACAATCAGACCAGCAAAGGGGGGGAGATCTAATGATATATAATAGAGAATCAAAGAAAATAGTAATAATAATTGTGGGAGAACCCGTAGTGGTTGTAAGTCACTACAGAGTAGTCTCCTGCAGGTGGTTTGGGTAAAGGGTCGAAGGACCAGAAGAAGTTAGTCAGGAAGATGTCAACTTGTCGTAACGCAAGCTAAGATCCAACGCAGCCGCTGGCTTTCACTTGCAGCCTTGTCTGATAGCTAAAAGCGCGTACTCTCTAACGTTTTCTAGGCGCTAGAGTCGACAGAGGTAGACTATTTAGACTTCTTAAAGATTATGACTTACACGGAAGTATAAGTGGTGAGTGACTAAAGAGAACATACTGTGGGTTTGGGGAGTTATGAATATGATTGCGTGTGGCTTGAACATGCGTGCATGCAATCAATAACAATCAATAGCAATCTAAGCTAATAATGTTCTAGAGTAGTTCTCTTGGTCTGGGCTAAGTCCCAGACATCCTCCGGGCCTGGGTTGAAGGAGAATCTTCTATCTTGGGGTATTCTTCGGAGAAAAATGGAACTATTTTGCTCGCGGGGCGAGTGTAGGTTTTCCCGTGGCATCTGATTGTGACTGCGCGTACTTCTCCGTCGTCTCCGGGGTGAACTTCCTCAATCTTCGCGAGTGGCCAGTCTCTAAGTCGGAGAGTTTCATCTCGAATGAAGACAATGTCATTCACTGACAGACGTCTGCCAGTGCGAGACCACTTGGAACGTTGAGCACAGGATGCTAGGTAGGAGGTTGTCCATTGGTTCCAGAGATCGGCGGTGAGTCTATTGGCTAAGTTCCATCTTCTGAGACTGTTTACTTTTCCAGCTGGTGGACGAGGTATAGGCGGAGCTATGAGAGGACGGCCGATGAGGAAATGTCCAGCAGTTAAGAAGTTTCCTTCTGTAGCTTCATCTGAATGAAGCGGTTGTAGAGGTCTTGAATTGAGGATGGCTTCAGCTTCGAGCAGTACGGTTGTTAATTCGTCAAAACGTAAGGCATGAGGCTGGAGATTCTTCCTTAAGAGCAGTTTCATAGATTTCACAGCCGCTTCCCAGAGTCCACCGAAGTGGGGCGCTCTGGGAGGGATAAAATGCCAAGTGATGCCGTGAGATTGGGTGAACACTGAGATGGCATGGGTTGTCTCTTTGGATTCCGTGAGCTTCTGTAACTCACGGATCTCTTCCCGGGCGCCGATGAAGTTGGTGCCGTTATCAGAGAAGAGATGAGAAGGGCAGCCGCGTCTAGCTACGAATCTTCTGAGTGTGGCCATTAATTCTTTAGCAGAGAGAGAGGCGCAGAGTGCAAAGTGAACAGCTTTGGTCACCATGCAGACGAAGACAGCTGCGTACGTCTTCACCAAGACAGGCTTTCGAGTGTAGCCCTGGCGGAGGACAAAGGGGCCTGCAAAATCTACACCAGTTCTGTCAAATGGAGGAGCTGGAGTTGTGCGACTTGCTGAAAGCATACCCATGAGGTGGTTGAGTGGACGGGCATAGGCACGTTGGCAAGAAGAGCATTGTCGGCTGATTAACTTCAGGAGGTTGCGTAAGTTGGGAATGAAGTAGGTCGTGACCAGGATGGAGTGAAGCGCGGAGATCCCAGCATGGCTGTAGGTAGCATGTAGGGTAGAGATCAGGAGTTTGGTCAGTGGAGACTTGGGTGAGAGTGGAATCAGCTTGGATGGAGTGGAAGGCTTGGAGGGATCGCGAACTCTACTGGAGAGTTGGAGATAGCCTTGGTCCGCAATAGATAAGCTGAACCTGTGAAGGTTGTTAGACTTCGGTAAGGTAGACTTGTTGAGAGCAGCATAGAAGGCTTCTGGGAGTGACTGGAGTTGTGCCAGCTTGAAGAGAAGTGCCTTGGCATTGGAGGTCTCTTCAGAAGTGAGGCAGCATTTGGAGGTTTCCTGCGAAGACGGCGGATCCAGGCAACAACTCTGACAAGTTTATGGAAAGAGGAGAAGCGTGACCATAAGTCGTCGAGGAACTTGGATTGAGAGATGGGCATAGAAGTGGAAGGTCTGATGACTGCAGCACAGCTGGAGGCTGAAGGTTTGGAGAGCTTGTGTCTTGGCCAAGCTGTCGGAGGCAGGGATAGCCATGGAGGTCCTGACCACCATAATGTGGAGGCAATCAGGTCTGGAGCACACATGCCACGACTAGCAAGGTCTGCTGGATTGTCTGAAGAGCGAACGTGTCTCCAGAGCTTGGGAGGGACGAGAGACTGAATAGCATGTACACGATTGGCGACGAACCTGTCAAGCTGCGATGGATGTTTGGGTAGCCAGTAGAGGACAATTTCGCTGTCTGTCCAGGTGAAGATGCAGCTTTGAGGAATGTTGAGGATGGCAGCAGTGTGGTGGAGTAGTTTGGCAAGGAGATGGGCTCCTAGCAATTCGGATTTGGGGATGGTGATGGGTTTTACTGGTGCAAACGGGCCTTGGCTGTGACTAAAGAGACTGAGGTGGATCCATCTTTATGGACAGACCTGAGGTAGATGGCAGCTCCATAGGCAAGCGTGGATGCATCACAGAAACCGTGGAGGGCTTTGTTGATGGATTTCTCTGGTGAGTTGGAGAGACGTCGAGGGATAGGATGGGAAAGAATGGTAGGTAGATCTGACAACCAGGCTTTCCATTTGTCGTGGAGGTCTTGAGGTACGGGTTTGTCCCAGGGCAGGTCTCTCTTCCAGGTATCTTGTAGGATGATTCTGGCTTGAATGATTGTGGGGCAGAAGAGGCCTAGGACGTCGAAGACGGCAGCAGTCCCAGAGGCAATGGATCTTTTGGTGATGACAGATGTATCAGGCTGAGGAGGAACGGCAACGTGGAGAGAGTCAGCTTGAGTGTCCCAGTGGATGCCGAGTGCCTTTGGTGATTGTTCCGGCTGGGCAATAGGTAGTGGCGTAGAAGAAGGTTCAAGGAGAGATGGAGGGATGAGAGCTCTGACTTCAGGAGAGTTGGACCTCCACTTGCGCAGCAGCATGCCTGCTTGAGTGAGAAGGTCGCATAGTTCTCTTCTGAGGTGGTCGGCAGCGTCTACGTCTTCGGCTCCTGACAAGAAGTCGTCCACGTAGAAGGCAGACAATATGGCTTTGGAGGCCAGAGGATGAGATGCGGAATGGAGGTTGGGTAGGTGGTGGAGAACTTGAGTGGCGATGTAAGGAGAACAGTTGACTCCAAACGTTAGTCTTTCCATACGGCAGTCTCGAATGTTTCCTTGGGCGTCTCTCATAAGGAATCTGTGGAGGTCTCTGTCTTCGGGGTTGAGAGCTATTTCCCTGAACATTTTGGAGATGTCAGCTGATAGTCCGATGGGATGAAGACGAAACTTGATGAGGACGTCAGTGAGAGGTGGATACAGGTTGGGTCCGGTAAGGAGCGTGTCGTTGAGGGAAGCTCCAGAGGAGGTGACGGCTGATGCGTCGAACACAGCTCTACACTTGGTGGTAGAAGAGGAGTCCTTGAACACACCGTGTACAGGCAAGTAAAAACTCGGAGTACGAAGGAGTTCATCTGGAGGGATAACGTGAGCGTGGCCGAGGTCAATGTATTATCTAAGGACAGCATTGAAGGCGGCTAACTTATCTATGGCAGAGAGGGATCGTTCGTTCGATAGGAGTCTCTTGTAGGCTTGACGTCGGGAATCTCCGAGTGCTGGAGGGTTGCAGATATGAGGAAGGGACACAGAAAAGCGGCCATTCACCAGCTGAACGGTGTCGTGGAAGTGCTGTACAGCTCTAACGTCATCGGCTGAACAGGACGGGGCCTCAGGCACTTGATCTAGTTCCCAGAGTTTTGCCAGGTTGGAGTTTAGATCATCGGGCAGTGCTGATCGGACTGAGGCAGCGTTGGCTCCTACAGCTAGCTTGGTTGTGCAGGGTCCGGATACGCTGAGACCAAAGGGCGTCTGGAGAAGTCTGAGTCCATCGACCTTGCGTGGACCTTCGGTGACACAGTCGTCAATGTCGGATACACCGATGAAGATGTCGATGGCTCCACCGAGGTTTGGGTCAGCAAGCTTGGCGTCCTTGAGGCATGGAGTGTTGAGGATGTCGTCCCGGTTTGGAGGAATCGTAGTTGAGATGAGGTTGGGTACGATTATTGCGTAGCAAGAGCGTAAAGTTAACTTAACGAAATTCTACTGTAAAGCTTAACTTAACGGGTTACGTCTCTTCCACAAAGTAGGTAGAGCTCTAATAATTTTCAGAAATGATTTAACTACATCATGCTAAAATAATCAACTTTGTATAAAAGTCTTACATAGAGCGTAAATTATATTTTGGAATTAATATGTTCTAATCTTTTAATGTATTAGTTTTGTACGATTTATAAATACATTACGATATTATTGCATATTAGCACATACGTGCTTCATTACATAAGGCAGAGTCACCACACTTTTGACAATAAGAGAGCTAAAATATTTTATGAATCACAATGGTTTATTGCATTTGATGGTTTTATGATTTTGTCTCTAAACTCCGCCCATTACTAATTAAAAATATAGTTTGTGGTTTCTTCTTGTTGTTTTTTACATATTAATATTTAACTCTAGATACAAAGATGCTACATTCCTAAATTTTAGAACACTGTACAAGTAGAGTATTCTTCATGCATATACTTGTCTGTTTATCAAATCAAAATCATTTCATAGATGTTCATTAATATTTTTAAAACGTTAGTCGAATAGACTCGCCTTGAAAGGGAATTTAAAAAGATTAAAAGAACAAATATATTTAATAAACATAGTCAATATTACAACATGAGTGTGTTTAATGCCTGCATAAAATAGTAAATAATTGTTTCTTTTAAAATGTTACTTTTTACATTGTTCATTTAATCTCGTTTGATCACAGGATCATTTGGGTCAAATCTTAAAACACGAATATTGGCTGTTGTCCAAACTTTAGAATTAAACTTGATTTGTCCACAACCTTTACACGTCAGTGCTGTTGTTTTATCAGGTGGATTAATTACAACTATGTCCAATTCATTCACCACAATTTTTTCTTTTTGGAAATGACATAAGAGTTTTTGAAATGTCTGGAAATTGATATCGTGTTTTTCTGCCGTCGTAATTTGGACTATTCGTAACCTTTGTTCTTGAAATTGAACGACATCAAAAGCTTTTTGATTCCATTTTGTTGGAATTAACCATTCACAATCTTGTGGAATTTTTGAAGTACTTTCAAAATCAAATGTTTTCACGTTATTCGCAGACCACTGTTCAATGGATGAATTATATTCAAGTTTTATATTGAGTTTTTTCTTCAATATTTCCCTCAATAGTGATACAAATACATTCTCAAACAAAAATCCAATTAAGGAGGGATTTCCTTTTGATAAGAATTGTGTATATGTCTTCACCATTAGACTTGAACAAATATCCACTCGACGAGCAACATATTCACTAAGAGGAAATTTACAACCATTTATGACAGCAGTAAGGCGATGAAGGTGATAGGTTTGGTCTTGAAGGACTTGCAGTGGGAGTAGAGTCACGACGTAGAACTTAGAGGTGATGCGTCCCGAAGTGCAGGAGATAGACATGGGCTGAGGAAAACGTTTTAACTTGAGATTGGTGGCGAGTTCCTCCGTCATTAGGGAAGCTCCAGCACCAGAGTCGAACATGGCTCTGGCCTTGGCGGAGTGGTGATCATTTTCCAGGGATACAACTACTGTGTTGGGGAAGGCAGTATCCATGGGTGGCAGTGAAGGTGAGGAAGGAGTAGGAGGCTTGTCAACGACAACGGCAGCATTAGTCGTGGAAGGAGTAGTCATCGAGGACGTTTCACGTTCACGATGGAGTAGGGAGTGATGTTTACCCCCACAGTGGCGGCACGAGAATTTGCTCGGGCAGTGGCGACATCTATGCTTGTCTGAAAAGCAGTTGATGCACAGGCGTCGGTCTCTTATCATCTTGTTTCTCTTCTCAAGGTCAAATGCAATGAACGTGGGGCAGCGATTGAGCTGGTGTGTCTCACCGCAGGCTATGCACTTGAGGATAGGCCTTGGGCGCAGTGGACGGTTGGCAGATGGCTGAGAAGGAGACGAAGAGGAAGAGCTTGGGAGGGGTTGAGGCAGAGTAGGAGTGGTAACGGATGGAGAGGAGGTGGGATGGGAGTCCAGCGATGGTAACTTGGAGGGTCTCATATGGCAGATCTTGTTGTTGGCGAATTCGACCCAGTTGTCGAGGTCTGGTCTCTTGGTCTTGGAGATGAACTGTTGCCAATCGCGGCTTATCTGGGGATCCAGCTTTGACTTGATGTGATACGTCAGGAACTCCGAGAGAGAATTTTCAATGTGAGCAGCGAGAGAGTTGTGTCCTCTGACAACGCGTTGAATGGAGTCTTGGAGACTGTCGAACAATTCGGTGATGGTGGAAAGGTTGAGCATACGTTCCAGGAGAAGTGGGACTACAACCTCGGCTCTGCCGAAGTACTGACGGAGCTGGGCGATGCTGTCTTCTACAGAAGCAGTAGGGTCGTCTTGAAGAATTCTCTGTCCCTCTGGATGTAGAATGGCAGTAGAGAGAACAGAACGTTTGTCTGCTTCGCTGAAGGTTTCGGTACGGGTCCTGAGCGTGGAGTTGAAGAGAGACTCAAAGTTGGCCCAACCTAGTGGATCACCGGTAAACTTGGGAAGATCGACGTTGAGAGGGGCCATACGGCTGGGTGTAGGACGATCAGAGGAACGGTCCGTGGCAGCAAGTGGAGCAGCAGCAGAAGCAGTAGGAGAGGCGGGCGTCACGGTAGAGGCAACCTTGGCGAGAGCTTTGACGATGAGGTCCTTAACAGTGGCAGATAGATCCACGAGTTCAGCAGAGCGAGGGAAGAGGGCAGCTTTGGAGCAGAATGTGGCATGAAGATCTTGGATGGCTTTAAGTTTGTCCCTGACTTCTTGTAGAGCGTGGTCATGGAGATTGAGAAAGACTTGATGACGATGAGTGAGGATCCTACCTAAGTCATAGGCATGGACTTGAGAGATGAAGGCTCGGACATCGATGATTAGAGAAGTGTTGACGTCGTTGTGGCGTTCCCTTTCGATGTATTCGGCTTCTAGGGCGTCTGGGTGGTCGGCTAAAGCATCGTCGATGCTGTCCTGAATGCGGTCGTGTTTCTCGATTTCGAGTTTGACATCCTGGAGTAAGGCTTCACCAACTTCAACGCTGGCGGCTTTGATTGTCTTCTCATAGAGGGTGGCTAGTCTCTTAGACAGGCGAGTGATGGCACCTCGACGGTGTGCACGTTGTCTGCGGAGTAGGTCCAGAGACGGTAGAGCGACGGATTCTTCTTCCATAACTTGAGGATGGGTGTGATCGGCTAGGCGAAGGAAGGAGTAGTAAGGGTAACCTTAATGGTCGTAGGATGGAGGCGAACTTGGAGTAGAGATGGCTCAGTAGAGCAATAGCAGGCTCGTCGAGCGGCTCGAAGGACCAAATGTGGGAGAGCCCGTAGTGGTTGTAAGTCACTACAGAGTAGTCTCCCGCAGGTGGTTTGGGTAAAGGGTCGAATGACCAGAAAAAGTTAGTCAGGAAGATGTCAACTTGTCGTAACGCAAGCTAAGATCCAACGCAGCCGCTGGCTTTCACTTGCAGCCTTGTCTGATAGCTAAAAGCGCGTACTCTCTAACGTTTTCTAGGCGCTAGAGTCGACAGAGGTAGACTATTTAGACTTCTTAAAGATTATGACTTACACGGAAGTATAAGTGGTGAGTGACTAAAGAGAACATACAGTGGGTTTGGGGAGTTATGAATATGATTGCGTGTGGCTTGAACATGCGTGCATGCAATCAATAACAATCAATAACAATCTAAGCTAATAATGTTCTAGAGTAGTTCTCTTGGTCTGGGCTAAGTCCCAGACAATAATAATAATGATGATGATGATGATGTCAATGTAAATAACTGACAATCAGACCACCAGCACAAAGGGGGGGGGGGGGGGGGGGGGAGAGGGGGTGGGAGGGGAGGCTAATGATATGTAATAGAGAATCAAGAAAATAGTAATAATAATGATGATGATGATGATGATGATGATGTCAATGTAAATAACTGACAATCAGACCACCAGCACAAAGGGGGGGGGGGGGGGGGGGAGCTAAGTAGTAATAGTTAGAGCATACGCGCTTAGGTACTGGTGGATTTAGTGCACTGAAGCCCAAGGGCCATAGGCCCGAGGGCTTTGTGCACTAAATCCACCAGTACCTGAGCGCATGCTCTAACTATTTTAGAACCCGTTTACCCGCCAGTTTCCACTAGCAACTTGGTTTATCAGCATTTTCGCACAAATATGTCAAGCGGTGTCAAGCGAATTTCCGGCCCAAAATTAAAATTCAATTAAAATTCAATTGAAGCACACCTAGCAGGTTTACTTTAGCATTGTAGCTGCCAGCTGTTATCTCCAGATCTAACTCTACCCTGGGCTGCTCTGCTCTGGGTAAACAGTTAAGCAGCTAGCTATGGTAAATTCCTGGGGTATGAGTGTCAGCAGGAGAGTTGTCCGAACTAGGGCTGCTGGAGAGTTGTGAACTAGGGCTGGTCCCCGTATAGGTCGGATATGAGAGGGTAGTAGACCCTCACATATCATATCCAGGCCTCACACAGCTTTATCCGGCCTATTCTATTAAACTAAAACTCAAAAATAGCAATACCCCAAGGGTGGTTAGTATGCACAGTTTATATACCTAAAGGCAAAAAATAGTGCACACTTACCAAGTTAGTACACCTAGTAACAATATAGCAACGGGTTCTAATGATATAATATAATAGAAAATCAAAGAAAATAGTAATAATACTAATGGTGATGATGATGATGATGATGATGATGATGATGATGATGATAGTATTAATAGTAATAATAATAATAATAACAGCAGTAATAGCAGCAGCAACAACAACAACAACAGTAATAATTAATAATAAGAAGAAGAAGAATGAGAACCACTGTAATTAAAACGGCAGAACAATATGATGTCAGCAAGCCCCAGCAATCCTGACGCAGCACCTACACCAAATTGTGGTCCAGAAGTAACGGTGCAGCACGGTTCCCAGTGCACGGGTTAAGTCTGCCACGAAGCAACACCAACGGAGCTGGTAGCTTTTCCTTTGCTGTAGAGCCCTTCAACGTTCGTGAGCCACACCAGCAAAGGACGGACAGACGTGGTCGAATGTGCTGAACTGTGCAGTCCGTCCCTCTTCCCACCTTTCCTGCCTGGCTTACATCCAGCAGCACTGGGTCTTGGACTTGGGGAGCCGCTGCGTTGCTGTTATGGATGTTATCCTCAGCTACAGTCTAATGCTTTCTTTTTTTTTTTTTTTTTTTCTGCGTCTCAACACGATTTCTCGGACTGCGCATTTAGCAACGCTCTGTGCCTATTAATCCTGCTAGCGTCTGGACATACACGCTAACAAAGCGAGACTTACGCTCATTCCTGCCGTTTGGTTTGTGAACAAGGTGAAGTTTTTCACTGCGCTGTTACTTGAAGTTTCTCTTACCCACAGTTGTGTGATTTGCCGACTAACAGTTCGGACCTACTCGTTGAAGCCATTAAACAAGATGGGTGAGTGGAAAATCATCACTTGCTATGTCTCAAATAATTTACTGGTTGGGGCCGGGGAAACGTCTTTTTTAATATTATAATTCTTATTTTCTTCACAAAATATCTACCAAGATTTGTGCGTATCTTGCACCTTGTTGTTGTTGTTGTTGTTGTTGTTGTTTTTGCTCTCTATATTATACTTATTTTGGAATTTTCAGTTTATGCCCTTTATTGTTGTGCTTGTATTTAGTGGAAGTGGTGCAATCCATTGAGACAAAGTACCTTCAGTCTCCTGAAGACATCCGCGTAAGTGAAGGTGTTGTACGCAAGCAGACTGCCTGTGGCTTGCATGCAGCCCACGTGGCATTGTTAATTGACATCTCTCTATTGGTGTATTCTCCCGTTGCAGTTTTACATCAAGCGGAAAATGGAAGAGTGCCTGGGGACCGGCCCTCCTAAGAAGCAGGGCAAAGCCAATGCCCCTGAAGGCAATGCCAAAGATGCTGCTGATGGCAGTGTAAAAGAAGAGCAATGCAAGGAGGCTGGACCCAACCAGGTCAACCAAATGTCACCCACCCTCGAATACTCCGACAAAAACATCAGGGTAAGTGTAGAAATTGTCCAATGAAAGAAATGGTACTTAATTGGCCAGTAAGTATTATAATAATGGTAATAATAATAATATTACAATAATGATAATACTAATCATTTTAATAATGATAGTGATACTACTAGTAATAATAATAATAATAATAACAATAACAATGACAATAACAACAACAACAACAACAACAATAATAATAATAACAACAATAAACAGCAACAATAATAATAACAACAATAATGATGATGATGATGATGATGATGATGATGATGATGATGATGATGATGGGAGTGGTGATAAAAAAAGAAAAGAAAAAAAAATGGAAACAGAAAATTCTACAACTTTTACCTAAAGAGCAGAGTGCAAATGTTTTGGTTTAACTGTGATGCTGCTTTTTTTTATCTTAGGCTTGCATCAAGACTGGCATCGAGCACTACATTGAAACTGGAATGTGGCCACCTCCACCCCATTGGAGAAAGACACACCTCAAGCCAGGGTCAGCCAGCACCCTCGAGGGAGCTGTCGCTTTCCTGGACCCCAAATACTTGGCTAGCCAATTGGAGTCCTCCCAAGACGACTCAGATTGGGAAGACGACTCTGATGGGGAAAGTGACTGGGACAACGAGGAGGCGGTACAGCTCGATGCCAAGTACCTTGTGAACCAGTGGGGTTCATTGGACTGCGACCCAGACTGGGAGGAGTCAGTGATACCCGACGCCTGGGCCGATTATGAAATAGTTCAACTGCCCGGGAAATATTTAACCAATCAGCTGAAAACCGCTGAAGACGGAGGTCTGGAAGGTCACTCCGTTTTGGACGACTGGAAATCCGACGATCAGGTACGACAGCAAGTGATTTATCAATTAAAAGCTTAGGGCAGGGGTGTTTGTTGTTTCTAACTTAGGCTGTTCAGCTTTCTGTTGTTTGCTGTTTTTTGCTTGCTGACTTTTTCTTTGTTTGTTTCTTATTGTTTTTGTTTGCTTTGTTTAACTTAAATTATTGGCATCATCAGTGTTACTATTGACTGCTGCTGCTGCTGCTGCTGCTACTGGTTCTAGTACTACAACTACTCTTACTATTCTTACCATCACTGTTATTATTACTACCCCATTAGGAGTAGTAATTGTAGTAGTAATAGTAGTAGTGGTAGTAGTAGTAGTGGTGGTGGTGGTGGTAGTACAGTAGTAGTGGTGGTGGCAGTATAGTATAGTAGTAGTAGAAGTATAGTAGTAGAAGTATAGTAGTAGTAGTAGTAGTAGTAGTAGTAGTAGTAGTAGTAGTAGTAGTAGTAGTAGTTGCAGCCGCATTCTGTTGTTGCTGTTTTGTTTCCTCCAATAAACAACTTTTGCTTGTGATTTCTATAATAATTATAGCTATCCTCCTATTCTCTGTTTTGCTGTGTTCTGTAGGATTCCCAAGTGGAAGACTATAGCCAGACAGTCCAGCTCGACCAGTTCCAGCTCAAGGTCCAAACGATAATGGACAGCTTGGAGGGCATAGAAGTCGAGTCTGACACCGACCAAGAAGACTTCCTGGACAATATGGACGACTACTGCTGAGCTACTGATCTGGACAGTCATTCACCAAGCCAAAGAACCCATGTTCACCACCTAGCTATGAACAGTTAGCTACATTAAATCATTTGATAGCTGCACATAATAGTTGCCATAGTTTTGAATGCTAAAAACATGTCAAAGTAAATAACTGACAATCAGACCAGCAAAGGGGGGGAGATCTAATGATATATAATAGAGAATCAAAGAAAATAGTAATAATAATAATAATAATGATGATGATGCTGATGTCAAAGTAAATAACTGACAATCAGACCAGCAAAGGGGGGGGGAGAGCTAATGATATGTAATAGAGAATCAAAGAAAATAGTAATAATAATGATGATGATGATGATGATGATGATGTCAATGTAAATAACTGACAATCAGACCACCAGCACAAAGGGGGGGGGGGAGCTAATGATATAATATAATAGAAAATCAAAGAAAATAGTAATAATACTAATGGTGATGATGATGATGATGATGATGATGATGATGATGATAGTATTAATAGTAATAATAATAATAATAACAGCAGTAATAGCAGCAGCAACAACAACAACAACAGTAATAATTAATAAATAAGAAGAAGAAGAATGAGAACCACTGTAATTAAAACGGCAGAACAATATGATGTCAGCAAGCCCCAGCAATCCTGACGCAGCACCTACCCCAAATTGTGGTCCAGAAGTAACGGTGCAGCACGGTTCCCAGTGCACGGGTTAAGTCTGCCACGAAGCAACACCAACGGAGCTGGTAGCTTTTCCTTTGCTGTAGAGCCCTTCAACGTTCGTGAGCCACACCAGCAAAGGACGGACAGACGTGGTCGAATGTGCTGAACTGTGCAGTCCGTCCCTCTTCCCACCTTTCCTGCCTGGCTTACATCCAGCAGCACTGGGTCTTGGACTTGGGGAGCCGCTGCGTTGCTGTTATGGATGTTATCCTCAGCTACAGTCTAATGCTTTCTTTTTTTTTTTTTTTTTTTCTGCGTCTCAACACGATTTCTCGGACTGCGCATTTAGCAACGCTCTGTGCCTATTAATCCTGCTAGCGTCTGGACATACACGCTAACAAAGCGAGACTTACGCTCATTCCTGCCGTTTGGTTTGTGAACAAGGTGAAGTTTTTCACTGCGCTGTTACTTGAAGTTTCTCTTACCCACAGTTGTGTGATTTGCCGACTAACAGTTCGGACCTACTCGTTGAAGCCATTAAACAAGATGGGTGAGTGGAAAATCATCACTTGCTATGTCTCAAATAATTTACTGGTTGGGGCCGGGGAAACGTCTTTTTTAATATTATAATTCTTATTTTCTTCACAAAATATCTACCAAGATTTGTGCGTATCTTGCACCTTGTTGTTGTTGTTGTTGTTGTTGTTGTTTTTGCTCTCTATATTATACTTATTTTGGAATTTTCAGTTTATGCCCTTTATTGTTGTGCTTGTATTTAGTGGAAGTGGTGCAATCCATTGAGACAAAGTACCTTCAGTCTCCTGAAGACATCCGCGTAAGTGAAGGTGTTGTACGCAAGCAGACTGCCTGTGGCTTGCATGCAGCCCACGTGGCATTGTTAATTGACATCTCTCTATTGGTGTATTCTCCCGTTGCAGTTTTACATCAAGCGGAAAATGGAAGAGTGCCTGGGGACCGGCCCTCCTAAGAAGCAGGGCAAAGCCAATGCCCCTGAAGGCAATGCCAAAGATGCTGCTGATGGCAGTGTAAAAGAAGAGCAATGCAAGGAGGCTGGACCCAACCAGGTCAACCAAATGTCACCCACCCTCGAATACTCCGACAAAAACATCAGGGTAAGTGTAGAAATTGTCCAATGAAAGAAATGGTACTTAATTGGCCAGTAAGTATTATAATAATGGTAATAATAATAATAATATTACAATAATGACATTTTAATAATGATAGTGATACTACTAGTAATAATAATAATAATAATAACAATAACAATGACAATAACAACAACAACAACAACAACAACAATAATAATAATAACAACAATAAACAGCAACAATAATAATAACAACAATAATGATGATGATGATGATGATGATGATGATGATGATGATGATGATGATGGGAGTGGTGATAAAAAAAGAAAAGAAAAAAAAATGGAAACAGAAAATTCTACAACTTTTACCTAAAGAGCAGAGTGCAAATGTTTTGGTTTAACTGTGATGCTGCTTTTTTTTATCTTAGGCTTGCATCAAGACTGGCATCGAGCACTACATTGAAACTGGAATGTGGCCACCTCCACCCCATTGGAGAAAGACACACCTCAAGCCAGGGTCAGCCAGCACCCTCGAGGGAGCTGTCGCTTTCCTGGACCCCAAATACTTGGCTAGCCAATTGGAGTCCTCCCAAGACGACTCAGATTGGGAAGACGACTCTGATGGGGAAAGTGACTGGGACAACGAGGAGGCGGTACAGCTCGATGCCAAGTACCTTGTGAACCAGTGGGGTTCATTGGACTGCGACCCAGACTGGGAGGAGTCAGTGATACCCGACGCCTGGGCCGATTATGAAATAGTTCAACTGCCCGGGAAATATTTAACCAATCAGCTGAAAACCGCTGAAGACGGAGGTCTGGAAGGTCACTCCGTTTTGGACGACTGGAAATCCGACGATCAGGTACGACAGCAAGTGATTTATCAATTAAAAGCTTAGGGCAGGGGTGTTTGTTGTTTCTAACTTAGGCTGTTCAGCTTTCTGTTGTTTGCTGTTTTTTGCTTGCTGACTTTTTCTTTGTTTGTTTCTTATTGTTTTTGTTTGCTTTGTTTAACTTAAATTATTGGCATCATCAGTGTTACTATTGACTGCTGCTGCTGCTGCTGCTGCTACTGGTTCTAGTACTACAACTACTCTTACTATTCTTACCATCACTGTTATTATTACTACCCCATTAGGAGTAGTAATTGTAGTAGTAATAGTAGTAGTGGTAGTAGTAGTAGTGGTGGTGGTGGTGGTAGTACAGTAGTAGTGGTGGTGGCAGTATAGTATAGTAGTAGTAGAAGTATAGTAGTAGAAGTATAGTAGTAGTAGTAGTAGTAGTAGTAGTAGTAGTAGTAGTAGTAGTAGTAGTAGTAGTAGTTGCAGCCGCATTCTGTTGTTGCTGTTTTGTTTCCTCCAATGAACAACTTTTGCTTGTGATTTCTATATAGCTATCCTCCTAATCTCTCTTTTGCTGTGTTCTGTAGGATTCCCAAGTGGAAGACTATAGCCAGACAGTCCAGCTCGACAAGTTCCAGCTCAAGGTCCAAACGATAATGGACAGCTTGGAGGGCATAGAAGTCGAGTCTGACACCGACCAAGAAGACTTCCTGGACAATATGGACGACTACTGCTGAGCTACTGATCTGGACAGTCATTCACCAAGCCAAAGAACCCCATGTTCACCACCTAGCTATGAACAGTTAGCTACATTAAATCATTTGATAGCTGCACATAATAGTTGGCATAGTGTTGAATGCTAAAAACATGTCAAAGTAAATAACTGACAATCAGACCAGCAAAGGGGGGGAGAGCTAATGATATATAATAGAGAATCAAAGAAAATAGTAATAATAATAATAATGATGATGATGATGATGATGTCAAAGTAAATAACTGACAATCAGACCAGCACAAAGGGGGGGGAGAGCTAATGATATATAATAGAGAATCAAAGAAAATAGTAATAATGATGATGATGATGATGATGATGTCAAAGTAAATAACTGACAATCAGACCAGCACAAAGGGGGGGGGAGAGCTAATGATATATAATAGAGAATCAAAGAAAATAGTAATAATACTAATGATGATGATGATGATGATGATGATGATGATGATGATGATGATGATGATAGTATTAATAGTAATAATAATAATAATAACAGCAGTAATAGCAGCAGCAACAACAACAACAACAGTAATAATTAATAATAAGAAGAAGAAGAATGAGAACCACTGTAATTAAAACGGCAGAACAATATGATGTCAGCAAGCCCCAGCAATCCTGACGCAGCACCTACCCCAAATTGTGGTCCAGAAGTAACGGTGCAGCACGGTTCCCAGTGCACGGGTTAAGTCTGCCACGAAGCAACACCAACGGAGCTGGTAGCTTTTCCTTTGCTGTAGAGCCCTTCAACGTTCGTGAGCCACACCAGCAAAGGACGGACAGACGTGGTCGAATGTGCTGAACTGTGCAGTCCGTCCCTCTTCCCACCTTTCCTGCCTGGCTTACATCCAGCAGCACTGGGTCTTGGACTTGGGGAGCCGCTGCGTTGCTGTTATGGATGTTATCCTCAGCTACAGTCTAATGCTTTCTTTTTTTTTTTTTTTTTTTTTTGCGTCTCAACACGATTTCTCGGACTGCGCATTTAGCAACGCTCTGTGCCTATTAATCCTGCTAGCGTCTGGACATACACGCTAACAAAGCGAGACTTACGCTCATTCCTGCCGTTTGGTTTGTGAACAAGGTGAAGTTTTTCACTGCGCTGTTACTTGAAGTTTCTCTTACCCACAGTTGTGTGATTTGCCGACTAACAGTTCGGACCTACTCGTTGAAGCCATTAAACAAGATGGGTGAGTGGAAAATCATCACTTGCTATGTCTCAAATAATTTACTGGTTGGGGCCGGGGAAACGTCTTTTTTAATATTATAATTCTTATTTTCTTCACAAAATATCTACCAAGATTTGTGCGTATCTTGCACCTTGTTGTTGTTGTTGTTGTTGTTGTTTTTGCTCTCTATATTATACTTATTTTGGAATTTTCAGTTTATGCCCTTTATTGTTGTGCTTGTATTTAGTGGAAGTGGTGCAATCCATTGAGACAAAGTACCTTCAGTCTCCTGAAGACATCCGCGTAAGTGAAGGTGTTGTACGCAAGCAGACTGCCTGTGGCTTGCATGCAGCCCACGTGGCATTGTTAATTGACATCTCTCTATTGGTGTATTCTCCCGTTGCAGTTTTACATCAAGCGGAAAATGGAAGAGTGCCTGGGGACCGGCCCTCCTAAGAAGCAGGGCAAAGCCAATGCCCCTGAAGGCAATGCCAAAGATGCTGCTGATGGCAGTGTAAAAGAAGAGCAATGCAAGGAGGCTGGACCCAACCAGGTCAACCAAATGTCACCCACCCTCGAATACTCCGACAAAAACATCAGGGTAAGTGTAGAAATTGTCCAATGAAAGAAATGGTACTTAATTGGCCAGTAAGTATTATAATAATGGTAATAATAATAATATTACAATAATGATAATACTAATCATTTTAATAATGATAGTGATACTACTAGTAATAATAATAATAATAATAACAATAACAATGACAATAACAACAACAACAACAACAACAATAATAATAATAACAATAAACAGCAACAATAATAATAACAACAATAATGATGATGATGATGATGATGATGATGATGATGATGATGATGATGATGGAGTGGTGATAAAAAAAGAAAAGAAAAAAAAATGGAAACAGAAAATTCTACAAACTTTTACCTAAAGAGCAGAGTGCAAATGTTTTTGGTTTAACTGTGATGCTGCTTTTTTTTATCTTAGGCTTGCATCAAGACTGGCATCGAGCACTACATTGAAACTGGAATGTGGCCACCTCCACCCCATTGGAGAAAGACACACCTCAAGCCATGGTCAGCCAGCACCCTCGAGGGAGCTGTCGCTTTCCTGGACCCCAAATACTTGGCTAGCCAATTGGAGTCCTCCCAAGACGACTCAGATTGGGAAGACGACTCTGATGGGGAAAGTGACTGGGACAACGAGGAGGCGGTACAGCTCGATGCCAAGTACCTTGTGAACCAGTGGGGTTCATTGGACTGCGACCCAGACTGGGAGGAGTCAGTGATACCCGACGCCTGGGCCGATTATGAAATAGTTCAACTGCCCGGGAAATATTTAACCAATCAGCTGAAAACCGCTGAAGACGGAGGTCTAAAGGTCACTCCGTTTTGGACGACTGGAAATCCGACGATCAGGTACGACAGCAAGTGATTTATCAATTAAAAGCTTAGGGCAGGGGTGTTTGTTGTTTCTAACTTAGGCTGTTCAGCTTTCTGTTGTTTGCTGTTTTTTGCTTGCTGACTTTTTCTTTGTTTGTTTCTTATTGTTTTTGTTTGCTTTGTTTAACTTAAATTATTGGCATCATCAGTGTTACTATTGACTGCTGCTGCTGCTGCTGCTACTGGTTCTAGTACTACAACTACTCTTACTATTCTTACCATCACTGTTATTATTACTACCCCATTAGGAGTAGTAATTGTAGTAGTAATAGTAGTAGTGGTAGTAGTAGTAGTGGTGGTGGTGGTGGTAGTACAGTAGTAGTGGTGGTGGCAGTATAGTATAGTAGTAGTAGAAGTATAGTAGTAGAAGTATAGTAGTAGTAGTAGTAGTAGTAGTAGTAGTAGTAGTAGTAGTAGTAGTAGTAGTAGTAGTAGTTGCAGCCGCATTCTGTTGTTGCTGTTTTGTTTCCTCCAATAAACAACTTTTGCTTGTGATTTCTATAATAATTATAGCTATCCTCCTATTCTCTGTTTTGCTGTGTTCTGTAGGATTCCCAAGTGGAAGACTATAGCCAGACAGTCCAGCTCGACCAGTTCCAGCTCAAGGTCCAAACGATAATGGACAGCTTGGAGGGCATAGAAGTCGAGTCTGACACCGACCAAGAAGACTTCCTGGACAATATGGACGACTACTGCTGAGCTACTGATCTGGACAGTCATTCACCAAGCCAAAGAACCCATGTTCACCACCTAGCTATGAACAGTTAGCTACATTAATCATTTGATAGCTGCACATAATAGTTGCCATAGTTTTGAATGCTAAAAAACATGTCAAAGTAAATAACTGACAATCAGACCAGCAAAGGGGGGGGGGGGGGGGGGGGGTGGGGGGGAGATCTAATGATATATAATAGAGAATCAAAGAAAATAGTAATAATAATAATAATAATGATGATGATGCTGATGTCAAAGTAAATAACTGACAATCAGACCAGCAAAGGGGGGGAGAGCTAATGATATGTAATAGAGAATCAAAGAAAATAGTAATAATAATGATGATGATGATGATGATGATGATGTCAATGTAAATAAACTGACAATCAGACCACCAGCACAAAGGGGGGGGGGGGGGGGGGGGGGAGCTAATGATATAATATAATAGAAAATCAAAGAAAATAGTAATAATACTAATGGTGATGATGATGATGATGATGATGATGATGATGATGATAGTATTAATAGTAATAATAATAATAATAACAGCAGTAATAGCAGCAGCAACAACAACAACAACAGTAATAATTAATAAATAAGAAGAAGAAGAATGAGAACCACTGTAATTAAAACGGCAGAACAATATGATGTCAGCAAGCCCCAGCAATCCTGACGCAGCACCTACCCCAAATTGTGGTCCAGAAGTAACGGTGCAGCACGGTTCCCAGTGCACGGGTTAAGTCTGCCACGAAGCAACACCAACGGAGCTGGTAGCTTTTCCTTTGCTGTAGAGCCCTTCAACGTTCGTGAGCCACACCAGCAAAGGACGGACAGACGTGGTCGAATGTGCTGAACTGTGCAGTCCGTCCCTCTTCCCACCTTTCCTGCCTGGCTTACATCCAGCAGCACTGGGTCTTGGACTTGGGGAGCCGCTGCGTTGCTGTTATGGATGTTATCCTCAGCTACAGTCTAATGCTTTTTTTTTTTTTTTTTTTTTTTTTTTTAAGTCCTAAAAGGATAGATGAAAGGCTTTTCAATTGTTTTCCACTTAAAATTTTCCACATCAGAGTGCCGACTCAGCCTTACCTATTGTTATTTTGACTAGACCTTATCGGACAAGCAGACTTGCCGCAGTGCCGCCTATGAATTTATTCATTATCTACGAGTAGTGTAATTTTTTGGTACAATTCCACTTGCTCTGTGCATCTAATTGATAGTTAAATGAAGATATCTTATATATTTTGTGAAAATTTTAAGACTGTGAAGTAAACTTTCAGTTGTGGCTCTATTATCATACAGGATTCAATATTATGCTTTATAAATTTTTGACATTACATAATGTTTTGTGGTTTTGGGTTTTTAAAGTGTATATATAATATATATATATATATTGGTGAACAAGCTAAGCTGTATATTTTGAGGAACTATCAAACTTTCTCTATACTTTGAAGCCACAAATGTGATAATGTGATAGTAGTCATTGTGTGCATTAGAGTGTAGCCTCTTACAATAAACTCTCTTAAATACTTTTTTTTTTTTCGTTTTTATACTTGCCCCCTAGATACTTTATAATGGTAAATATGGAAACATAATATTGGATCCTTGCCACCTCTTGAAAGCAAACAAAGCTCACACACAAACACTTGAATATTTTCACTGTATTTTAATGACACAGATATACAATAAAGATATCCTGTTTAAGGTGATTAGGAAGATTATAATTATTTTTTTCACTAGATTTTGTCACCTAATAAATTGTCCACTTTTTTGGAACAGCAACTATATCATCCTTTAAATACTTTCAACTTTCATTCAATTTTTTTCACACACAATCAATTAAACAATAAACTCTGCAACTGAATAAGTCAGCAGCAAGTGCCAATAATATAGGTCTAATGTTTCTAATTACTGCAGCCAAGTGTTCACCAGTGTAACTATGACAACTATCATAAAGGGAAAACTAGTCCCAATTCCCAAGCCATAAAACCCAGGTCTATTCACACCCTCTGACTGCTAAATAAACTAATTACCATTAGGAAAGCCACCCAAAGGAATGCTAGATCTGTTGCTTGAATTATTAGAGAAAAATTATTTGCACACTAAGAAGCCTTCTATAATCATACCAAGTGAATGATCCATATTGTGTTTATTGCTCACAAAAACAATATTATATTAATTGGCCCATTTCTTACAGTCTCTGACTCTTTAGCATGCCTTCAGCATCTGGCTGTGCAGCTATGTGTTTACTGACTTCTACAAAAACCTCATCTACAAGAATGTCGATGATACTGAATACCATTTTGCATGCCCTATGGCTGGTAAATATGGCTACTCTATAAGTAGTGACAGCCTAAAGGACCATATACCAACAAATTAATATACTTAATGAACTGGATTTCTTCCCAAAGCATATGATAATGAGTAAGATTGGATGATGATGTAAGATGGTGATGTTGTGGCAATGATGATGATGATAATAATGATTCCGAAAATAATAATAAAATAATAATAATACAATTTAAAAAATCATAATAATATGCAGCTAAATGAATTAAATTAACTATAGTAATTATAATCCTGGTAATATGTGATTCAACAAGCTATATAGAGTAAAGAACAAGAAATAGAACTGGAGAGTAAGAAGCAAGAAATAGAACTAGAGAGAGGAAGAAGGATATTATTGTACTCTAACAAGAGCTATTGATTTCATAATCTCTACCTTCACCCTTGTCAATAATACTGTAGCAGAACAATGGAGGCACCTTTAGTGCATGGCAAGTGGTTTGGCTAAATTAACCAAGACACAACAGATGTAGACTAATGCTAGAAGGTAACTGCCCCCCCCCCCCCCCCCCCCCCCCCCCCCCCACCCACTTTTTCATCTTTTTTAAGATAGTAGCTATGAATGTAGCCACTTGCATGGACAAAAAACATTTGCTGCACAGAATTGAAATAAAGAGCACCATAAAATGAAATAATAACCACAGGCTAGGAGAAAGAGGCAAGACCTCTGTACTGTTTCTTATAATTAGTTGAAGACCTCTTAAAAAATTTTTTTAATCATTTTTTTCCAATAAAGAAATTCATATTTTATATATTATTTTCCAAATATTCCTTTTACAACTGCTGCCAAATCACTTGACCAACCCCCTTATTGACTTGCTACTAGGACACTACAGTCCACTTCTATTTAATCAGGTAATTCCATTCAACTTGAGTTGGTCCTACAATAACTTTTGAACTGGAACACTACAACAGGGTAAGAGCAAGTCCTGCATAGCTATCCTTTACCTACCCATTATGAGTACTGTACTGTCAGATTCACTTTCAACCACAGGACTAAGGCCAAAATTGAGGTCAATTTATTGTGTCTTTTCCAGCTACCAGTGCAAGTTGTCTGAAAAGCTTCAGCAGCACTGCTTCTGTTCAGCCCTAGGTAGTGGTTAGAAGCCATGTAGCACAAGAATGATATAGAGCTGAGCAGTTTACCTGCCTGCTGCCGATAATCAGCAGTGTTCAATTAATTTAGTAATAGAAGACAATAGAAAAATTGTTAGCTTTGGCATTTTTCTTCTTTCTTTTCTTTTTTTTCTCTTTTAAAGAATAAACGAAGAATATAATAGTAGGTGTGGCTTTCTTGCATTTTTTTCTAAATCGGAATCTCCCTACGCTAACTTCTGCCTACAGCCCGAGCCTGACCTCCCTAGTGTTATATGGCCCACCTCCCCACGCACTCCAGGCTAGGTAAGTTAATGAATTTTCTAGTAAATACTGTTGAGTAGGGCTTATAACTGTGACAAATAGCGTATTCACGTACAAAATGACTTGCCTACGTCCACACATAATTGGGGAGCGAGCGAAACGAGCGAGACACTATCAGGGATAACTCAATTGAAAATCGGGGGTATTTGTTGGCGAGCGAGCGGAGCGAGCGAGACAGTATTAGGGGTGGATAATGCAAAATTGGGTAAGCGAGCGAAACGAGCGGAGCTGACTCTCTAATGAGTTCGCGATATATATATATGGCGAGCGAGCGTAGCGGGCGAGACACTTACAGGGTTAACACAATTGAAAACCGGGGATGTTTGTTTGTTTATATATATGGACGTACGTATGTCATTTTGTACTTTGACCCTCCGTATTTCTGTGTTCGCTCCGCGTTCGACCCCGTCCCAAACTTCACTAAACATAATCCTCCGGTTTAGCGACCATTACCCGTATTGCCTTAGAAATTGAATTGTTTACGGCTTTGAATTGTTTTGCGGGTGCAGTTAAAACTCAAAAACTTATGGCAGCTCTATTTCTATTCGAGTTAGTGGCGGTGGTAAGTTAATACGCTATTTGTCACAGTTATAAGCCCTACTCCCTAAAAATTCATTGTCCACTAGACTTACCACGAAGGTAAGTCTTGTGTAGCTAGGTATGTTCAGTTGTGTGAAAGTATTGTGCGTTACACCTACTATTAAGAATATCACAAAGAAAATTTTAAATAACGTGATTTGATTTTGTTGCTTCTTTTTCAATTTAAACTGTTGCGGGAGCGGTTACTATGACACTGAAACCCCTTTACCGCATACGTAATTTAATCATTTAATAACTCGACTTTATTTTAGTAGCTTGAGTGTTAGTTGTTAAAATCAATCATTTAACAATAGTGTAGTTTAAGGCTCGCTCGCCATTAGTGCTCAAGCACACCACTAGTTAGGTCTAGAAATTGTTTTTGTTCTTGCGTGGGCGTACATGTGTACCTTTTAACCTACGCGCTTGCGCGGGCCGGGTAACCTTCTTAGCAACATTTTGTTTTGTTTACCCGCCGTACGAAGTAGCGATGCCAGGTAGACAAAACGTTAGAAACGCTCGGTCAAGAGCTTTGAGGGCGTTAGAAACTCCTGAAGAAAAATTAGTAAGGAGATAAGAAATGAAAAAAACAGGGCAAGGAGGAGGAGAGCTAAAACGAAACAGAAACAGGTAGCAAAATAAAGAATCTTTCTTTTTGAAAAGCCATTAAATGTTCCTAATTTATTTATTAGACTATTCCTGAGGATTACGGTACCAGGAGCCTTCATCATAGAAAAAAGCTACCACTATTGTTTTCTCACTTTGACAGTATTTTGTAGCCACGGAATAGCTGCAATTACAGGGAACATGCATCGCTCGCTTCGCTATTTTATATTATGTATGTGTGGATGGTACGTATGCCCCTTAAACGCGCGAGCGGGCAACTTTTTTCTCCAAAAAACACGGCTTTTTAGGCTTGACCCCAGTTTATTCTGAAACTACAGCATTAAGCAAGCCGTACTTTATACTTAAGCGCCAAAGTGTGAGAAAATTCCTGCGAAAACGCTTACTTTTCAAGAAACAAAAAGCTGATTCGACTGGTTACTATGGCATTGAAGACCCTTTTCCAGACTTAATTAAAAACTTCGCCGTTTTAGGGGGGATACGGAGTGCCGATTGTTAGTTGTCAAGAGCCATTGGTAGTCAGAATGCCATAGTATTAATGCTAAGGAAGCTACTACTACTCCAGGGAAGCTGAGGTAAGTACGTAATTTCATATTTGTTAGCTAAATATGCAAAAATAACTCTGGCCTTTCTTTTTTGTAACTAAGAGCTTGTTGTCAACAGTGACTGGTATATTCAAATAGTCAGAATGGCTCAAATTTGGTACTACAATAGTTACCACTGCTCAAGAAAATGTGGTAAGAAATTAATTTTGTATTTGTGCGCTAAAATTAATTGGCTTTTCTTTTTGTAGCTGAGAGCTTGTTATCAAGAATTCGAGGTAATTCAGATAGTCAAAGTAACTTCAATTAGATACTGCAGAAGTTATCAATACTCAGGAAATTGAGGTAAGCATATTTGTTTCTAAAATTACAAATAATAACACTGCTTTATTTATTTATTTATTTATTATTGTAGCTGAGAGCTTTTTCAAGAATTACTGGTAATTGAGATTATCAGAATGGCAGATGTTTGATACTACAAAAGTTACCATTAATCAGGTAAAAAGAGAGTGATTTTGTATTTGTTTGCTGAAATATAAGGTCATAACTGCTATTATGGTGTTTGCATGAACTAAGCTAAATCATAGTAACTGTCAGGGACCGCCCCCCAGGTGAGCTGGAGACATCAGTCCTGACAGGAAATCCTCGAATCCAGGATGTTTGTGAGGATACACAACACAGTGTGTAATGAACCGTTGAATTGTTCATTCACACGTCTGGCGTTAATAAGTTGTTTACGGCGAATCTTGATTCCATGTCTTATCGTCAATTAAAATTTAACTCTACACTTGTTGACCAGGGCTAGCTAGGCTCGGACTTCCATTTCTATTCGAGTTAGTGGTGGTGGTATGTCAATCCGCTCTTTGTCATGGTTATATGCCGTACGTAGCAGTATTTACTTGAAAATGCATTGTCCACTAGACTAACCGCAAAGGTAAGTCTCGTGTAGGTGTATGTCCAGTTGTGTCAAAGCATTGTGTGTTACAGTCACTACTTAGCTAAAGAATATCACAAAGAAAACGTTTAAATAACGTGTATTGTTTTGTTGTTGTTTTTTTCCTTCAATTCAAACAGTTGCAGCGAGTTGTTACTATGACACTGAAATCTCCGTGTATGCGTAATTTAAAAAACTCGACCTTATTTTTAGTAGCTTCAGTGTTAGAAGTCAAAATCATTCATATAAAAATAGTATAGTTTTTAGGCTCGCTCGCCATTTGTGCTCAAACACGTCACTAGTTATACAAACAAATATCCCCGATTTTCAATTGTGTTACTCCCGAGAGTGTCTCGCTCGCTCCGCTCGTTCGCCAAACTAAAGCTACTGAAAAAACGTCGACAATTTGAATTACGTACGGTAAAGCGGTTTCAATGCCATAGTAACCACTCCCCGCAACTGTTTGAAATGAAAAAAAAAAGCAGCAAAAAACTAGTCACGTTATTTAAACAGTTTCTTTGTGAGTAGTTGTAACGCACAATACTTTCACACTGAACTGAACATACCTACACAAGGCTTACCTTCGTGGTTAGTCTAGTGGACAATACATTTTCAAGTACAGAAAAATATGACAAATAGCTATTAACTTACCATCGCCACTAACTTGAATAGAAATGGAACTCCCATAGCAGCCCCAAAAGAATTCAAAGCTGTAAACAATTCTATTTCTAGGGCGTTACAAGTAATGATCGATAACCAGAGGATTCTATTCAGTGAAGCTTGGGACAAGGTCGAACACCGAGCTAACGCAAAAATACAAGAGGGTCAAAGTACAAAATGACATAATGTCCAACATATAAACAAACATCCCCGAATTTTAAATTGTGTTACCCCAGTAAGTGTCTCGCTCACTGCCAACAACTAGCTTTTTTCTGAAAAAAATAAATCGGATAAAAAAATTCTGGCACATTAAAAATGTCCAGCATCTGCGGGATCCGCAGGACAGAAGTCTGACTGACCAACAGATTGACTGACTGAGCGATTGACTGACTGACTGAAACTGAGCAATATAACCCTCTCGCGCATGCGTGATGAGGGTTATCAGCGGCGGCGATAAGTTATCTCGGCTAATGCGCTGTTTGTCCTAGTTTCAGCCCTATCAAACAGTATTTTGAAAATCCATTGTCCATGAATAATCAAGTCACTAAATAAGTCTTGTGTTGGTATATTACACAGCTTTTTTGGCTACTGCTGCAGTAATCAAGTCACTCAAGGGTAAGACTATTATGTGGTAATTCCTTACAAATGCATGTTTTGTTGTTGTTGTTTTTTGTTTGTTTGTTTGTTTTTTACTTCTACCTAGCTATTATAATATAATCTCCTTCCAAAAGAACAAGTAATCTGTTAGCTATTTTAATGAGACCAATATAGCTCAAGCAATGAAAATGGTACATGGAAACGCTGTCTTCATAAGAGAAGAGGCTAAACTAGCCAGAAACACTCACCGGTATACATTTCAATGCGAACCTTCACTTCTTTCAACTCTGTTAACTTCCCTGAGCATAAAACAAACTACACCGTTGGCTGTAAGAAATTACTTGCTCACGTGATTATGACATGATGGTTGTTGTTTTTGCTTTTGTTTTTGTTTTTCTGCTTGTTTTGTTTTTCTAAGTCAAGTAGTTTTGGGATTGGTTACTGCGGCATTGAGACCCCTTTACCATACTCATTTAAAAATTCTGCCATTTTAAAATTGCTCGAGTGCCTTTTGTGGGAACAGGTCATTTAGATGAAACTATTACTTAGTGATAGCTTCATCTAAATGACCTCACTGACTAGACTACTATAGTCAATGGCTACTTGTAGTTACTTTTAAGACTAAATAAACTGAATGATGCCTTCTAAAATTAGGTGAACAGGATCTAAGACATAACTTCAGGCATCTAATTGAATGTAGCCTTATTGTTGCTTTTGTATACAGATTTTATAATCAACTTTTATAAGATTCTACCTTGGGTGAATTATTTGTGCACAATGACTCACTGCCATTTGTGCTGAAGCACATCACTAGTCAGTTATATAGGTTTTTTCCCCGATATGAGGGGACTAAATAAATTTTGAGTGTTGAACACTAGTAATACATTTAGAAATATGCACAAGAACTTCACATGTGATGTGGTATTAATGTAAGTAGCTATGCTAATAATTCATCGTCCAATATTTTTTGAAGTGAAAACCTAGAGTAACTGTTTAGTTAAAATTGTGCAATAATCTACATAAGCTGCTCATTCATTCCTTACATAACTATGCTACAGGGATAGAAATTAGATGTAAAAAATAATAACACACAGTGAATATCATTACATAGTTATTATAATCCTACTAATGATGCCAACATAAAGGCAAACAGAAATTGTTAAGGTAGAACAAATGTTACATCAAATCCTTATTCCTTTCCACTTCTGACTTCTTTCCCTTTTTTCTAATAAACATAACCATCAGAAACAAGTTCCAAATGCTGAAGCATAACAGGAGCATAGTAACAATCCAGGAGCAGTTCTACAGTAAAACAAAACATTACATTAACAAATGCTCCATTTTTACATATGACTATATCCTCCCCCTATGTTATATGTTACACTTTACAATTAGTTGTTGTTGTTTTTTAATTGGCCAGGATCACAAACTTCTTTATTATTCAGTATACTACTGTATGTGGGTGTGTGAGGTGTGGCTGTAAATTATAGGATCACCACACACTGTCTGCTGCATCCACTGACTTTCATTCATTTTCAAAGAACCAGATTTCAGCATTGTAAACCATTACCTGCCATAAAATGTTAGTATCAACAACATTTACGTACAACAGTAGCTAGCTTGGAGAGTTAGAACTTGGCATGGGTTCGCAGATGCAAAACCGTAATACATTTTCTAGATAGCTTACACAACTGATCAGGCCTGTGGGTAGGGTGGGCTTATTATAGTGTGAGCCCCATTTCAGCTAACTGTAATCAAATTATTGTTAGACAATTTTTACTTGGTTTTACTAATCAATAGTTTGTAGTAATGAGTGGATTGTTTTTTTAAAAAAGCATAGAAAATGCAAGCACATTCAATCCCATCTGCAGTCATAACTAATCAACCTAGATGAGCCTCCTCTTTGAATGCTTAGCACTGAATTATGCCATCTATTTGCACTGTGTGGTAAAGGAGAATTTTCATAGGAAAGTTTTGTATGACCCAATGATCATTTTAAAATCTGGACCCACCCACAATTCTCACCTTGATGACCATAAATTCAATTAAATAAATATAACATATATTTCTAGTTTCCTCAAAATAGTTGACAATTATAAACATGAATTTTCTCCAAAAAATCATTTTCAAATGCATACCCACCATCATTTCACACCTTAGTAACTACAAGATTCAATTTTGTATTGTAAATGAGACATACTTCGTTATTCAAAATAAATAAACATTGGACTCATGAACTTCTGTACAAAAGTTTAATGTCCCCAAAAGTTATCAGATCAACACTTGCTCCTATTCACAGTTGGTAACCACAAAACTCATATTGAACTTGAAAAATTACTACATGTTATTCATTATATTAATAATAATAATAATTGGAACGTTTTGGTTCCGTGAAGCTTTCTTCAGTGACTTTAAAAGTGAGAAAACTAAAAAGTGGAATGACTTGGTCACTGTATACACATTTCTATAAAAATAAAAAATAAATTTAGTAATTTTTTTTTACAAAGCAGCTAATACGAATGAATCTTTACGAATTATTAAAATTTCCTATCTGTATATAGTTTTATCCATTTATTTAGCAGTACTCCCTCCTTAGTCTTGATAAATTGAGATTTTTTTTAAACATAGGTATGGAAGTTAAATGGTGCAGCTTTATTCAATAATTTTTAATGGTCACAAACTAAAGAATAAGAAGCAATAACACCCAAAATCAATCTAGATCTATAGCTAATTAATAAGCATAGAGTTGTGCTGGCACTAATGATCATTATCCAGGCATGCATTCAATTTTCTATGGAGAAACATAGGAGGGAGGCTGGTATTCCCTTAACTTTAGCTCTAATGTACAATGCATAGTTGTTGAAGGCAGTTTGCCCAAAATGATGATCTGCAGGTTGGACACCTTTAAGGACAATTCTTCCATAAGTATGAGCATGCTCTGCAGAGTTAATGTGCTGTAGTGAAACAGCAATCAATGCAAAAGTTTGAAAGCTGTCCTCACACGTAGTGTTCTACTGTTGGATAGTGCCAGCTAGTGTTATTTCGAAACTAAAATAAAATCACATGGTGTCAAAACTCAAAGAAGCACTTACAAATACTACTTTGCCAAACTTAAATACAAAATAAAATACGAATACTTTCTTAGATACTGTATTTGAATTTACAAATAGAAATATTTCAGAATTGCATCACCAATAGCTCAAGTGGTGTTTGGCGCATAATTATAATTTTCATACGAAAAGTAAACCTTATAATTGAAAATATGTACTTTAAAGTATTATAATTATCTGATATGTTACTTTTTCAACAAACAGTCACAGAAACTGATGAAACACATCAGTTCTTCAAATGCTTTGCCCTTTATAAATGAACATTTGTCAAAGGTCAAAACATCATGGAAGATACAGGAATGCATAAAATATACTGGAGCTCTTGCATTTTGTCAAATAAGCTTTAAATAACTATAGGATTTGTTCTTGCAGTAGCAATAGTTCAAAAGTATAATAATATTCATCAATATTTGACACAACCCAGTCACAGGTATAATGAAAAACGTAATCACAAATAGTATTATTAACGACAACTAAAAGTCAATTAATTAGTATGGTAAGACTTGACTCTTCATTCACACTTACAAACTTTGTATCAATGCTTAATGATGAAACCAGACTGCTGGCATTTTACAAAAGACACATGTGTTATTGATTCTTTTATTAAATGTTCTAAGTTCATGAAGAGCTGTCTGGGAAGGAGTCCCAGACTGAGTGGAAACACATTTCCATCCGATTCCTTCCCTCTCCGCTCCTTCTCCATTGTATTGTATTGCGCATTTCCATTTAATTTGTAACGTCCCTTTCCATTCCCTCTTAATTATATTCATAATCATACTTCAACCCATTCCACCTCGCAGGTTGTTGGTGTGTATTTATGTGTGCCTAATGTAATTATACTTGTTGCTCACCTCTGACTGCTTCGGGACCTAGAAAATCCTTAAGTCGTGCGCGCTTTAACATCTGTCTGTGCAAGACTGCAAGCCACCCACGGCCAGCGGTTGCGCACAGATTTTAGATAGCGCCTGTTAAGTGGGCAGACCTAGCTAGCTAGTTCTTGGTTAGAATTACCCTCAGTGTGTGGTGATACTTTGACCCATACACACTCACTCGTCATACTTCCGCACATACTGCAGAAACTTCAGAAAAATGAGGTATTAGGATAATTCAAATAACTCATCATTCCTTATGGTGTCTGCTTATTTTGATAACCCAACATTTGTATGAACAAACAGTTGTGCATCAATACATAAGGGCTTTATAACCAAACCCAGGATGAGTCCTGATCTTACAAAATTGTTTTGGGTGCGTGTAATGTATGTACAAATATGATGCTATATCATAAAATGCACATACTACTAGCAACTAGCATGATGACCAATTCATATGCAAAAACACATGCAAAAAATTTTTTAGACTAATCTGGGGTCAAGGAATGTATTTCTGATGTTATTATTGTGACCGGGTGTTCCATATCAAGAAATTCAAGTTATAACATTCTAGTACACCTTCACCCCCTCCCCACCTATAGGGCAGCTTGGCTTAAATTTGCACAATCCTACACTAACTTGTTGCACTGCTGCGTCTAATTCACACCTAGCTCCCAACTGTCCCAATTAGGCCGAGGCACTCGAAATTCGTTTTCATCTGTACTGGTGCACACCCAACGGTGGAGTTTGTCCTGACGATTAAAAGCCAAAATACTTTGTCATTTTAATTGCAAGTGAGTAGCTAAGCTTTTTTCTAGCTAGCTGCTATGAAGGTAGCTATATAAAAGTAATTGCAAGAACTACTTTTGCAAGATATGTGATTATCACTATCAAGTAAGAAAATTGAAGAAAATATATCCCTACTAACTGTTCATTTGGGTTGGGCGCTACGCTCAGGATTACTGGTTTTTTTTGTTCCATTTCCACCTCAAGTTTACTACTTCCCATTCTACAAATTAAGCCTTGGCTAGTTAGTTGTTTGTCTTGAGCTATTTCAGGAGTATGTCTTCTACACTGTAACTTCAATAAAAGACAACTAATTCTTTTGACACTTTGATTCTTAACCTCAACTTACAAATTATAAAATGCTAATAATAAGCAGCACTTTCACAATAATATAAATGCTCAACTTAATGCTGATGCTACAATTATAGCTATATTTATTTAACTTCAGCATACAGGAGTTTAATTACTACAGTCAAAACTGCCACATTTGGGATTGGCTTGCTGATATCACTGGTCAGTCAGTCCAAGGTTAAATTACCATGAACTAATAGCTCATAGTAAAGCCTTGGATAATATTTGTGTGACTTGGAATAGCCTAAACATTTGAATTAATAAGAAATTTATGACTAGTGATTAGAACCTTATACTCAAGTACAGTTGTAAAGCTATCATCTACTGACATAGCCAGTGCTTTGGTCAAATACAATTTTTTTTTAATACACATTTTTTTAAACAGCACTCTGATTTCACTAAAAACTAGTAAACAGGAACAGGAACTGCTTCTCCAGGTCTTCTTTGTAGTCAATTCATTTACAACAATCATATAAATAACCAACAAATATAGTTGTGTTAATAAAGTGCAAGTCCTAATGTTACAAATTAATTTACTATTCATTTAATTATTTGTTTGGTTATAATTAGGAATGATGAAATGAATGAACCAACAAATAAATTAATATATTTTTATTTATTTATTTATATATACATAATTACTCCTGAAAAGATTAGCTACCAGAGGATCATGCATTATCAATATTTGATGCATACACACACAAGAATAATTCATAATCCACTTACTCGTGCAGCAGATACAGCACTGTAAAAATACAGCTGCTTGCGGTCCTCATTGACTAAATATGCCCCTGCACAGGAATGGCTGTAGACACGTACATTTTAAAAATTATTTTTACCTCAATCACAGTTCACAGGACAGTTACCTGAACACAGTTACCTGAACACAACAACAATGTGTAGCAGTCACAAGTGTTTTGATTGTTGAGGAACTGGGCTTTCTTATGTACACTAAAGGTAAAACCCCACCCATTCCACCAAGCACTAGGAGGGAGATGGCTGGTACCTAGATCAGACTCTTGCCATGGACCACACCTACCTACAAACTGCTCCTACGACCTAAAAGTTTATCATAGACCAAATCTTCCTACCTACTCACAAACTACAACCATTAGCAGGCCTCCCAACTCACAAGATTTGGTCATGTGATACATGGTTTCAAGTGTTTTCTCACAATCACTGCTTAGACTTATTAAATCTCACACTTTATCAGATTGAAATTTTTACTTTTAGGCTTGCTTTACATACTTTAGGAGTTTTGTCAAGGATCAGTTTTTGGGATATCAAACAATGAGTGAGAAAATCACTCCTGACACTGGGGGAATCTTTGATGTTGGGGAAAGGACAGGGGAAGGGGAGAAGGGGGAGTGGGGAGGGTAGGCATGGGGGAAGCTTGGAAGTTGGGGAGGAAGCTGGGCAGATAGTTCTCACAAAAAGGAGTTCCAATCCATATAAGATTTACTTGCATGAAAAGTATGCCCAACAGGTTGAAAGGTCTGTGAACACACACTGATCCTACTAACCATATTGAACTATTGGCTTAAGACTTACCCTCTGCCAGCAACAGATCCATAGCATGCTTGACTAAGACCAGCAGTGATAGTTATGGTGAAAGACAAGAAGAAAAGGAATCCAACGGAAAATATGATAAAATCTAAAATCCTCAAGATACTCAATCTGTACACAATAGTAATATAAAAAATAACTAGGAATAGCTAGAGAGCAGCATAGAAAGAAAAAAGCATAAATTGGGGAATTATCAATACTTTATGTACTAATATCATTTGTCTATAAACATGCAAATTAGTTAGACACACTAGCCAGAAGCTAAAAAGTCGTCACAACAACATATTGCTAAAAGAAATTGTGAACATAATTACCAAAATAACAAACAAACTAGCAGTCATTTTTTAACACATCACGATCAGAACTAATTACGTCAGAGGGATGTGGTAAACAAGAATCATTCAGTATAGAAAGTTAGTGGCATCAGCATAGTAGGGATGTCACTCTGACTCACATTACTGAACCGAGGATCCATTGCACAATGTAATAAACCAATAGAGCAAACGCAAAAATAGTCCCAGACACTAGAGCCCAAAATGTGAAAATGCAGGGGCTAAAACTTCGGTAGTCAATCTTCCATGTCACTTTCTCATCCTTGGGATCTGAGTAAGGTTCAGTATGTGCAAATAAAATGCACCACTGATTCTTGCCATTGAATCCCGGCTCGTAAAACTTTGCTAGCTTTCTTTGAAAATCACCAAAACTTCCCAATCCTATCACACAGAGGAGTAGGAGCAGCAACATGCATAGCGAAATGGCTCCATAATAAAACCTAGCTAGTCTCTTCTTCCTGGGAAGAGTTTCTACAGTTGATATTTGTGAATGTTCTTCTGAACTCTTATCTAAAACTTCCTTCAATTCTTCTTTATCATCATAATCATCCACGGTGATAAACGCAAGTTGTCACTCTTTAGACAGTTTGTCACTCTTTAGACAGTTTGTCACTCTTTCGCAGGCACGCTTATTGGCGAGTGAGCGAAGCGAGCGAGACACTTCAGGGGTAACACAATTGAAAATCGGGGGTGTTTGTTTTATGGTTTGTTTTACGTTTGGACGTTTGACCCTCACGTATTTTTGCGTTAGCTAGTGTTCGACCCCGTCCCAAACTTCACTAAACAGAATCCTCTTATTATCGATCATTACCCGTACCGTTCTAGAAATTGAATTGTTTACCGTTTGAATTCTTCTGTGGGCGCAGTTATAACTCTAAAACTTACGATGTTCCATTTCTATTCGAGTTAGTGGTGGTGGTAAGTTAATAGCAAGCCCTACACAACAGTATATACCTGAAAATTCATTGTCCACTATAACTAGACTAACCACGAAGGTAAGCCTTGTGTTGGTATGTTCAGTTAAGTGTGAAAGTATTGTGCGTTACAACTGCTACTTATGAATATCACAAAGAAAACGTTTAAATAACTAGACTTGTTTTGTTTTGTTTTTCAATTCAAACAGTTGAGGGGAGTGGTTACTATGTATGGCATTGAATCCCACTTTTGTTTAGTAGCTTGAGTGTTGTAGGCTCCCTTGCCATTTGTGCTCAAGCACATTACTAGTTGTATTTTTAGACCATATAATTAAGAAAGATTAACCACTTCACTAAATCACTAAACCACGACTCCACTCTTACTCCAGAATCCTTATATATTTGATCTGCTACCTAATGGGGGGGAGGAGGAGGAGGAGGGGAGGGGTACAAGTTAATGCCTCAGCCATCTTTGTCTTACCAACGAGTGCAAATTACAGCTGACTGTAATAGGCTATCTCAAACAAGACGATTACATTTTTATAGCTACAAAAAGTATTTAAAATTATCAAACAGGGACTTCCGTGAGTGAATACTAAAATAAATGACATAAAAACATGCATTAAAATGTGGAGGAGACAAGATTCAGTAAGTATCACACTACATCTGGCACTCCCTCATTGGTCAGTCGTCTAGAGCGTTCGGATCTCCATCTGACACATGTGATGATTGACAAGATTAAGTTCCAGATGGCCAATCCAAGTAACAGCATCATATTGATCCAAGAACAACTCTGAAAATAATAATTCCACAATATATTGTAACCTGGAGAAAAAAATACTTTTCTGGAATCTTAAAAATGGTAATAGTTGGTTGCATGTCTGAAATGTACTAGTATAAAGAGGAAGTTATGTAATTAGCAAAGAGATCATAAAGCTAAAGGGATAGGTAGTGATCATGCCCTTGTTTCTGACTACATGGAAGACGGAGTATTGATCACATAAAATAATAAAGCATACAGAGGAACCTCTCTATAAAGGCCATACAAAGCCATTTGACCCTTATAGAGAGTTTGGCTGCTTTTAGTTGTCATTTTCTATTGTGGCAGATCATTTTGTTCCATTTATGTTGGCTGTTGTTCAGAGTCATGCTGCTTTTCAGAGTCTTTTGTATAGAGGTTCCACTATAGATATTAAGTTTCATGAACTGTGCATGTTAAATTGATCCTTCGTCTGTATCACAATTATGTTCGTATATTAACACTAATGAGTTACTACAGACAATCATATGAGCAAACATACCTAAAGCTAGTTATATCACTTGCCTGGGTAGTCGATACAGGACCGTAGAATGCCAAGTGCCGCCCGTCCTCATTGAGGAGATTACTTCTTGCACATGTACCTCTTGCAATATAGAGAGACAAACAGAGAAAGGAAACGACTCAAGGGATAATTCACTAATCACTTACAATATTCGAGGCCATACATTATTAGCACGGGTAACCGTGCTATTCGGGATTAATAGTACGACTAATGCAATTGAAATAGCACGAGGCAAAGCGAGTGCTATTTCGATTGCTTGCAAGTGCTATTGATAGCACAGGTTACCCGTGGTATTGATCTCTAATAGCACAAGTTACCCGTGCTATTGATCTCTAATAGCACAAGTTACCCGTGCTATTGATCTCTAATAGCACAAGTTACCCGTGCTATTGATCTCTAATAGCACAAGTTATCCGTGCTATTGATCTCTAATAGCACAAGTTACCCGTGCTATTGATCTCTAATAGCACAGGTTAGCCATGCTATTGATCTCTAATAGCACAAGTTACCCGTGCTATTGATCTCTAATAGCACAAGTTACCCGTGCTATTGATCTCTAATAGCACAAGTTACCCATGCTATTGATCTCTAATAGCACAAGTAACCCCTATTGATCTCTAATAGCACAGGTTAGCCATGCTATTGATCTCTAATAGCACAAGTTACCCGTGCTATTGATCTCTAATAGCACAAGTTACCCGTGCTATTGATCTCTAATAGCACAGGTTAGCCGTGCTATTGATCTCTAATAGCACATGTTACCCGTGCTATTGATCTCTAATAGCACAGGTTAGCCATGCTATTGATCTCTAATAGCACAAGTTACCCGTGCTATTGATCTCTAATAGCACAGGTTAGCCGTGCTATTGATCTCTAATAGCACAGGTTAGCCGTGCTATTGATCTCTAATAGCACATGTTACCCGTGCTATTGATCTCTAATAGCACAGGTTAGCCGTGCTATTGATCTCTAATAGCACAAGTTACCCGTGCTATTGATCTCTAATAGCACGGGTTAGCCGTGCTATTGATCTCTAATAGCACAAGTTACCCGTGCTATTGATCTCTAATAGCACAAGTTACCCGTGCTATTGATCTCTAATAGCACAAGTTACCCGTGCTATTGATCTCTAATAGCATAAGTTACCCGTGCTATTGATCTCTAATAGCATAAGTTACCCGTGCTATTGATCTCTAATAGCACAAGTTACCCGTGCTATTAATCTCTAATAGCACAAGTAACCCCTATTGATCTCTAATAGCACAGGTTAGCCATGCTATTGATCTCTAATAGCACAAGTTACCCGTGCTATTGATCTCTAATAGCACAAATTACCCGTGCTATTGATCTCTAATAGCACAAGTTACCCGTGCTATTAATCTCTAATAGCACAAGTTACCCGTGCTATTGATCTCTAATAGCACAAGTTACCCGTGCTATTGATCTCTAATAGCACAGGTTAGCCGTGCTATTAATCTCTAATAGCACAAGTTACCCGTGCTATTGATCTCTAATAGCACAAGTTACCCGTGCTATTGATCTCTAATAGCACAAGTTACCCGTGCTATTGATCTCTAATAGCACAAGTTACCCGTATCGCTCACTCCCTATTATGTATGTTTCAGGATTAGATTCCTCAACAACAATGGTTTTGCTCAATTTATGAATACAAATTTAGTTATGGCTTAGTGTGGACAACTTTAGTCTTACAGAATGAGGAAATCACCAATGTGGCTTCCGGCAATTAATAAAGTCCATGTGCGGTAACCAAACAACATTTATACATTGTGACAGGCACATTGTGCAAACACTTAGGGCACACTTTTTGGAGAGCAGGCATACTTGCAGTTGATAAAAGAATCACACCTCTAGCAGCAGAGACTTCCTAACGTAAAATTCACCTGATGAAATGATCTTAGAACACACAGAACAATTTGAACCGGGCGCGGTAAAGTTTATATGCTCACGTGAGCATGTGATATTCTAACAGGCAGATAACTAATGAATAGGCGTGGCGGTATAGCAGCACTCACCATAATGTCTGCCTTTTCTCTCGTCTTCTCAAAAACTAAACCAAAATAAAAAAATAAAAAAAGGCAAATTAAAGGAACTTCAAATCATTCTCTAGTCTGAGTTCCTCTTCCCTCAAGGCATAATGTCCGCCATATTCAAGATCCACTGTTGACAGTGAATGAATAAGATATACTATAACATTCACACACATCTCACTGAGGTTAATAACCTGATCTCAATAATATAATTGACTCCAATTCATAGCAATACTGAATAGGGCTTCTAAATCCACATGGAATTACCCACACGTTCACACAGCCCCTCTATCTCATAACTAATAAAAGCTCACGGGCCGAAACATAATATTGTGATTTTATTGCAAATTTTATGCTAATAAATATTAATCATAGAATATAGCCATGGACTGACTGGATCTCCACCCCTCAATGCTGATGTATGTTAGTGTGTGCATGCCCACCCTCAATGCTGATGTATGTTAGTGTATGCATGAGCCCCACCCTCAATGCTGATGTATGTTAGTGTGTGCATGAGCCCCACCCTCAATGCTGATGTATGTTAGTGTGTGCATGAGCCCCACCCTCAATGCTGATGTATGTTAGTGTGTGCATGAGCACTATACATAAGCCATCAATAGAGATTGATTATGATATTGACATACCCTGCAGCGACTGGCCCGTGGCAGGTCTGGTTCAATCCAGCTGTAATGGTCACACTGAAAATAAAGAATCCCAGACTCCCCAGGAAACACATGATGGTGTCCAACACCCTCAGGCAACCCAATCTGGTAAAAAAAAAAATGTATAAATAAATAAACAAAAAAAGCTTAATTGGCAAGTGAGACACTATACAGTGGTAACTAATTGAGAATCGGGGATATTTTTTTTGTGTATATGTGTGGACATACATATGTCATTTTGTACTTTGACCCTAGTGTTTTAGTGTTCACTTTGTGGTCAACCCTGTCCCCATATTCGACTAAACGGAATCCTTGAATTATCAATCTTTACCCGTCCACCAAGTTTTAACTATTAGAAATAGGTTGTCTCTGACATGTCTAAATGTTTAGGGGCACAGTAAGGGCTTACAAACTTAACGAGTTCATTTTCTATTTGAAATAGTGGTGGTGGTGCTGGAAATACTTGGAAATGGATTGTTTGTTGTTTTTTCTTTGTCAAACAAGTTGCGCCGAGTGGTTACTATGGCATTGAAAACACATGCTGTATGTAATTTAAAACTCGGGTAGCTGGAGTAGTTTTTACAGGAAATGCTGGTCTTTTAAGGGTGGCCGCACATAGCAACGCGCACCGCCTGTAGATCCGGACATTAATTTATTCCCCGCCAATACCCCACCATTCGATAATACGCGAGCAGGAACAATCGCGCAGTAGTAGCAGAAGTATACTTTGCGAAGTTGTGGTGTTTTAGTTTAGCTTCTTGTTGTCTCATATTTGTTTACAGCAACTCTCCATACGTCGTCTGAGCTCACGCGGCAAAGTGCACCAGGCTGTCTCTCCTCCAGTAGCCGTTCTCCGGACTCTGCGCACCTGAACTCAAGCGGATGGATCCACTAGGCTCGATTTCTGCGGAGCGAAGACTTCCCAAGCTGCGCAGATCTAATACCTTCACCTCTGGCTATCTACAATAAACTGCTCTCTCTTCTGACTCTCTTGTTATTGTTGTATTGAAATTGGCGGGCTCTTTTTAGAACCAATACAAACTAATTGAAAGAAAATTGCTCGCGTACTGAGCCATCCCGCAGTTCTTATCAAAGAATTCTTCTGATTGGTCCCCTTGCCCTAGCCCTAGCCCTCGCGCGGTGCTATAATTGGTCACGCGCGGCGCTATAATTGGTCACATGATTTAATTAACCAATGAAATGAGTTTTTTGATAAGAACTGCGGGACTGTAGCGCGTACTAGTAGTACGAGATATGGGGGTGGGGCTATATCTTAAGTATTGCGAGTGGAATTAAAGTTCCAAATTTTGTATGAGTTTTTCTTGGAATCTAATCATGAGAACGAGAATTTTTTTTTACACACGGGTAGAACATAAAAAAATGAACTGCACCATAATTTGAAATTTTCAATATCTTATAAAACGAAAAAAATGCGAATAAATCAATAAGTAATATAGAAATGAGAAAAAACTCGTTATGGTGCAGTAGAGTAGCGGCATGACTAGCAGTGTGCCGAATTACAGAGCTCCAGCTTCACGCATTGGTCCAAAAAAGTCCTATAAAGTTGGAAGTCGGGACCACAATAAATCCTCCGCATGCACTTAAGATTCGGTGAGTAGTACCTTCGGCAGGTACTTGTTCCTGGCACACAAACAGTTTAGACCTGCAAGTACACAGAAAGCAGTAAGAGCCCTTAGCAACCATAAAATTAAAATTGCGTGGGCGGTGTGCGGGCACCCTTAAAACAGTAAGAATAGCTGTCTGCAACTCCTACATCACAACCATCACCACAACCATTATCGTCATCACAACCATCATCATCACAACCACCATCATCGTCATCATCATCATCACCATGAATTGTTGGCGGGTGAGCTATGTGAAGGAAACAGGAAGAGCACACATATAACTGGATAAGACAAAATTTGCCTAACACTAGTAAACATAACTTTTCAATATTTAATGATGCGGCACAATCTATCAGTCATAAGTTAGGCAGAGTGATCTTGATGCAGCATCAAGATTACAGTGATCATCCAAGTATCACAGGTACACTCACACACCAGTGTTGCTATGGTTACATCGGCAATGTAATCATTACGAAAATATAATTAGCAAAAGTAACCATGACAATTACAATTGAGTGAGCGAGACTAAGGGAATATAATTGGGGATATTTGTTTGTTTATATATATGTGTGTAGACATACGTATGTTATTTTGTACTTTGACCCTTGAGTTTTTGTGTTTGCTTGGAGGTCAACCCCATCCCGTACTCTACTAAACAGAATTTTCCGGTACCGAGTTCATTCTCAATTTGAATTAGTGGTGGTGGTAAGTTATCTTGGCTAATGCGCTGTTTGGCATATTTATTTATACGCCCTATGCAATAGCTGTTTCTACTTGAAAATTCATTGTCCAATGGTGGAAGTCATGAAGGTAAGTAAGTCTTATGTTATGTCCAGTGAACCAGTGTTGTGAAATTGTTGAGTTACAGCTAATGCTTAGCTATAGAATCACACAAAGTAAACATTTGACTAACAAATACTGCCTTTACACTGCTTAATAGAAATAGTTTTAGTTTGCTTGTTTGTTTGGTTTCCAAGTCAAACAGTTGCAGCGAGTGGTTTTACTATGGCATCAAAACCCTTTACCATATGCAATTGAAAAACTCGGCTGCTTATTTTTTTACTAGCTTGAGTGCTCTTTGTTGGGAACTACTGGTCACTGAAGTAGTCAGAATTACTAGTTGGGAAAATTGAGGTTTGAAAGTAATTCTGAATTGCTTGCTCTAGTACACAGTCAGTCCAGCCAACAGCTACATGGCTACTTGTGATTATTTTAAGAATAAACGGACTGAATGATACCTTCCTAAACTACTAGTGAACAGGAGCAGCAAACTAAATAAATGCCCACACTCCTAGGACGTTGCCACTACTACAGATTCATCACCACTTCCTACAAATACTTACTAGTGATGTGCTTCAGTGCAAATGGCAGCGAGCTATTGTGCACCAGTAGTTCAAACTACAAACAGCCAGCTAAATTAATCTGATATTTGATTTTGCCTTCACAAAATCTGTGTGTGCAAAAATAACAAACAGGCGAGAGCAGGCAGCAAGAAGGTTTGATCCAGCTTATAGGAATACTATAACTAATTGTTACACTATTCTGAATTTAAACCACTCATTACCTGTATATTATTATTCTATAGATTTATTTTTATACATTGAAAAACTTTATTAATGGATAAATATATTATATGGGAAATACAAGAGAAAACACTGCTTGGTTTCAATTCAAACAACGAATGAAACACCATGTGTAAACCTCGATGTTAGTTGCTAGGCAACCCAAACCACAAAATAACTTGCTTGAGCACAAATGACAAGCGAGCCTATGCACAAACGAAGCATTTCAACAGAATTTATCAGTCCATTTCTTAAAGTATAAGTACGTAGCCATTGTGACCACACACTAGCTAACAAATACAGAACTACTTTCTTACCTCAATTTCCCGCTGGTATTATCTGTAGTCCCTAATAGCATTCTGACTATCTGAGTTACCAGTAGCATTTGACAACAAGCACTCACAGCTACTATAAAACGGCCGAGTTTTTGAAATTACGTCTGGTAAAAGGTCTCAATACCAGTGACCTTTCACTATAACATTTTGCAACTTGAAAAAACAAGAAGTTCTAAAGAATTACTGTAAGTTTTTAAGACTGAATGTGTCGTGTGGCATTTAGAAATAACCCAGTACAAAGGGGTAAACAATTGAATTTCCTATGATACGAGATCGCTAAACTGAAAGATTCTGTTTAGTGGAGGTATGGGAAGTGGTAGATCACGAAGCAAACACAAAAACAAGAGGGTCAAAGTACAAAATGACATATGTACGTCCACACATATAAACAAGCAAATATCCCCGATTTTCAATTGTGTTACCCCTGATAGTGTCTCGCTCGCCAACACTATCTGATTTTCAGATAATGTTGCATTGTATTGTCCACACTTTCTAGTCACTTCCTTTTATCCTTCTTTATATTAACCTTGTGCTAGCTGGTATTTCCTGTTTGCTTTGCAAACAAATTATTAAAAAATATAAAATAACATTATTAGGTCAATGGCTTTTATTATGTAATATGTTATTCTTGTGAAGACCTTACCAAATTCATTAGTGAAATGACAATAACAAGTATGCAATCATTAGAATTACTATAGCTACAATTGCAATGATCAGCCAACTACTATAATATGTATTCAGATCTTCGGCATTAAGGTAACATTAAATAAAACTTACATTCTGGGAGCAATGATCACCATTACAATTTCATACACTAGAAGAATAAAAGCTAAAAGAGTTCCAGACACCAGGCCCCAGAAGATGAATATGCACGGGCCATAGCTCCTGTAGTCAATCAACCACTTGGCGCCATCTTTTCCAGGTTTAGATAAAGCTTGGGATTTGGCGAATAAAATACACAAATCTCTTCCCTTATACTCATCACCTACATAAAACCCAGAGAGTTGCCTCTGAAATTCGCCGAAACTTCCCAAAGCAATAGCGCAGAGAAGTAGAAATAGGCACATTACTAGAGTGATAAAACCATGGTAGAATCTCGTGGGCTTTTTGTTTCTAGACGGACTATTCTCAACTCTGGGAGGTAGAGGATCAGAATAGGGAGGAGGATCCTCCTCACTCATCAAATCCTTCTTGTCTTCCTCCATCATCATCGACCAAAAGTGAGCTCAGATCACAGGTAAAACCCCACGGCAATTCTTTACTTCCGGTCAAAAATTAAAAAGTGACGGTGGCGATTGGACTGTATACTAAAGTACCCAAACGCCAATATTTCCCCCTGAGGGTTTCAATTTTCTGGTCTAATGCTTTAGAGATTATAATGTGTACGTTTTAATGAAATTCCAACAAACAGCATGTACGTATACCAACCATCCACAAGACCCTCAAACAACTTCAATTGATAACTTCAGAATTATAAAAATTAACTCAAATTATACACTAATAGTTGTGTTGTCTATGACTTCCAGAAGTGTTTGTCTTTGACCCACAGGTCTTCCAGAGTGCTGTCATAAGCTGGAGTAGAGTAAGCAGTGTAGCTCTGAATTAGACCTTCTGGGTCACACTTGTACTCCCGCAGCTCCACACAGCCATCTGCTGCAGTCAATACAGGAGCAATACTTCATTAACAATAATAATAGTAATAATATAAAAATAGCCAACAACAACAATAACACACTGAGGGCTAACAACACTATAATAATAATAATAATAATATAATATAATAATAATAATAATAATATAATAATAATAATATAATAATAATAATAACTAGTGATGTGCTTGAGCACAAATGGCGAGCGAGCCTAAAGACTATACTATTTTTATATGGATGATTTTGACTTCTAACACTGAAGCTACTGAAAATAAGGTCCAGTTTTTAAATTTAGCATACAAGGTAAAGGGATTTCAGTGCCATAGTAACAACTCTCTGCAACTGCTTGGAAGGAAAAAAAAAACAAAACAATACACGTTATTTAAAAGTTTTCTTTGTGATATTCTTTAGCTAAGTAGTGGTTGTAACACACAATGCTTTGACACAACTGGACATGCACCTACACAGACTTACCTTCGCAGTAGTCTAGTGGACAATGTATTTTCAAGTAAATACTGTTGCGCACCGCTTATAACCATGACAAAGAGCGCATTGACTTACCACCGCCACTAACTCGAATAGAAATGGAAGTCCCTTAAGTTTTCAAGTTTTAACTGCACCCGCAAAAGAATTCAAAACGGTAAACAATTCAATTTCTAGGGTGATACTGGTACTGACCGATAAACCAGAGGATTCTGTTTAGTGCAATTTGGGACGGGGTCGACCACATAACTACCACAAAAACGCGGGGTCAAAGTACAAAATGACATACATAGTCCATACATATATCAAATAAATAAAAAAATAAACAAACATCCCCCCGATTTCGATTGTGTTACCCCTGTAAGTGTCCTCGCTCGCTACGCTCGCTTCCAATAATATAATAATAATAATAATAATATAATAATAATAATAATAATAATAATAATAATAATAATAATAATAATATAATAATATAATAATAATAATAATAATATAATATAATAATAATAATAATCCCATCATTGCCAGTTCTGCGGTGCTGAGGTCTCCTCACTCGGCCTTCATGGACTGTGCTGCCGGAAAAGCGAGGGAAGGCATTCCCGACATGCAGGAGGCTGGAGGTGTTGCATCCTGGCCGAAGAAAGGAAGTCTGCCAAGTATGCACATCTGGCACCTCAGTTCATTATACAGCTAGTCGCCATAGAGACCTCAGGCACCATAGGGCCCTCTACCCTATCTTTTCTAGAGAAGTTAGGCAGACGCATCCACCTGGCCACGGGAGACCCCCGCTCTACACAGTTCCTCCTTCAGCGGCTGTCAGTAGTGGTACAACGGGGAAATACGGCAGCAATTTTAGGCAGTACAGGCAACTAACTTATCCTTATTCATCATAATTTATTCCTTATTATTATTATCAATAAAATAGGTATATAATAATAATAATAATAATAATAATAATAATAATAATAATAATAATAAATATAATAATAATAATATAATAATAATAATAATAATAATAATAATAATAATAAATATAATAATAATAATAATATAATAATAATAATAATAATAATAATAATAATAATAATAATAATAATAAATATAATAATAATAATAAATATAATAATAATAATAATATAATAATATAATAATAATAATATAATAATAATATAATAATAATAATATAATAATAATAATTTTTTTTATTTATTAAAAAAAAACAAAAAAACAATAATAATAATTATTATTATCATTATTACTATTATAAAGTACGTACATTCCTAGCAGTACAGGATATTCATTGTAACAACAAGAACACAACAACAACAACAACAACAAACTCTATTGGCTCATTACCCATTTATTACGAATCACATAACTATCTTTAGCACACCTCCTGTGCTATGCTTAGTCTCGTGTGGCCGATCCCTTTCCCTTTTATTATCCACTCGTGCGGGGGAGGGAAAGAGGGTTTGGTAGAAGCTTGTACATCGTTTCGTGTCATTCCCCTGGATTCATGGGGAAACATACTTTCCATGTATTGCTTATGTAGAGGTGTGGCTTTCCGTGACGTAGAATTAAATACGCGTATAAAAACTGCATTATCATCACTTCAAATGCTTTTTTGGTGGAGATGGATTATAAAGCTAGAGCGTGCGGTTGCGTTGGAACATGGATACATACATAGTAGCAAACAGGGAGAAGCCATTCTTGCATTTTTACAGAATCAAGATGTCTTTATTTCTTTACCTGCTGGCTATGGCAAGTCACTGTGCTACTCACTGCTTCCTCCCATGTATGATAAGTTGAGGAGTGTGGTAAATAAGTAACAGATTTCCCACAGCAAAAGCAGTAGCCTATTGAAACCGAGGAATCCCTGTAATACTACTTTCGCGCGAGTGTGATATTTGACGACCGCAACACCCAGTTACAATATAATTGCATTCCTTTAGCACAAAACGATGTACAAGCTTCTACCAGACTCTCTCTCCCTCCTCCGCGCGAGCGGATTATAAAAGGGAAAGGGGTCGGCCGCGCGAGACTTGCTATGCTATGTATAAACCTGTCATAAAAATGTTCAGAATAAAATAGATTAAACATCGCAAATCCACTCACCCTTCAAGAAAGTCAATGGCTGCACCAACATCCTTCTTGGAAGCTTTCTCTGCAATACTGTCTCCCTCAAAGATAACCAGCCACCATCTTCCTCTGTAACAGCTGAGAAGTGGCCATACAGAGACTCCGCCTCCCCTACGTTCCCTGTGGACTTGTACACCTAACACATTATACACAAACAAACACACATACATCACCTACAAAAATCTATATCTGCCACATGCATGCAGCACATATTTTGAACCTATTTTATTTTATTGTCTTTTTTCTTCTGCAGTTTGGGCAACTCTGTGTGTCTGTTTGCGAGCATTTTTAACCTCCCCAGCTCCCCAGCTATTTCTATTCAGCCGATCATTTCGAATGCATTCAACAAGTACCCCACAATAAAATATAGCTAAGTATTGCCATGGAACTTCATAACACACGCAGGCAGGCGCATTAGTAGAAAATGGTACACATACGCCTACGCAAAAACAACAACTATACATACTTGCTCCTGCTCTCACACTCCAAACACATCTGCTACTGCTACAGATTCATCACTCCTCCCTACGGATACCTGTAATAGTAGACTTCAATTTCTCCTGGACTCAGTACTGCTTGATTCTACAGCTTTCCCAGAGGTGCAATCATTACTTTCTACAGCTCTAGCCCTAAGAGTCTGCACAGGATGCTAACTGTTATACCTTACTTTCTTCTTCTCTAAAATGAGTGAGTCACTGTTCTCCAAAAACTCAATTGCCCATGAGGTTCATAAGAACAGCCAAAATCGGCAAAGGGTCCACAACAATTGAAGTAGTTGCTATTTTAACTAATTAGAAAGAGCTGTCTTTCATTATCATATATTGCGTGCAGCTTTTTAATTTGTATTTTTCTTATGATTATTTTAAAGCGACCAGTTTCCTCGGCATGCAACCGTGAAGGGTTAATGTAGCGACAAAAAGCAGCAGTAGACTGAGATGAGTGTTTATCACTTGGTGTATTCCAGGGCACCGCCTGCCTGCCCGGGTATTTAATTGTAATAGTGACAAGTTAAAATCAATTCACTGAATCAGTAAAAATTTCTATAAATTGGACACTTGCTTAGAGAATATTAGAACTAAATGCCTAATATTATATTTAAGAAAGGAGGAAACTGTTGTAGAAGAAATAATAATTCTAGAAAGGTTAGCCAACCAGATGAGGCTCACCAACTTAGCAGTACTGCAGTAAGTAAATCTTTCCTCAATATTATTCCTCTTTCTTTTAGTTTCACCAAACACTGTATAAATGTACGCTCTATAATAGGTAACTACGACCCCCTTCAAGTCAGGGCCACGGGGGAAAATCATGAAATAAACTTTGTTTATAAAATAGCAAATGTACCTCTAAGAAAAACAAAGCTAAAAGTTTCAATAATACTGTGTGCATGTATGTATGTGTGTGTGCATGTGTGTGTGCATGTGTGTATGTGTGTATGTGTGCTCCACTAATATGTACTTACATGCATGTACTTCTAGGCTATCCACACACACACACACACACACACACACACACACACACACACACACACACACACACACATACCATGCATATCCGCCCCTTACCTGTAGTTTCTGTAGGAACTCCCCAATGGCTCTCTTGCCATCAGAAGCTATCTTTGTTCGGTCCAGTCTGACCACAGCGTCTGGCTTCCCATCTGAGCCAGTCACACGCTCTACGGAGACCAGACCTGGAGCTTCCTGGAGCAACACTCGCAAGATGACATAGCGAGCTTGCATGTGAGCCTACACACACACACACACACACACACACACACACACACACACACACACACACACACATACACCATTAGGAGGAGATGCAGCATCAAGTTAAGGCGTGACTTAGTATTAACTCTCTGCACGCATGCATGAAAGGGCTATAGTAGTCGTTCTGTTTGTCCATTTGTCTGTCTCTCTCTGGTTTGTGGTACATCAGCCAACCTTTAGTACAAGCACTCAGCCATTCCTTCACTAACTAGCTACTTCTGGCTTAAAGTGTTTTTATTGTGATGGGCTCGAGAGTCATGTGATGGGCTCGAGAGTCATGTGATGGGCTGATTAACTGACACAAATAGGCTAATTAACTGACACAAATAGGCTAATTAACTGACACAAATAGGCCAATTCCAACACCTTCACTACAATTAGTGTGACCCAAAGGTTAAATTTGCTTTACATATTTATACTCCATCATATTGTCATGGAGGTGCAAACTGCACTTAAGTGGATTTCAAAAATTGGCATTTTGCATATGACTATAAACACATAACATATACACATCACACACACACACACACACACACACACACACACACACACAAGCCAGACTGACCTGTCTCCACTTCTTGTTCTCTGGTGTGTAATACTCTAGTCCCAGCAGACCAGCTCTCACCATGTTCAACCAGTTCACATACAAGATATCATCAGCTGATTCTCCTTCATATCCAAATATTCTTTAAACAACAACAACAAACAAACAACAACAACAACAAACAACAATGTGTGGATAGCCGTGTGTGTGCTGCATGTATTCTGGAAGCCATATTGAATTTGGGCTTGGTCGTATTTAAAATGGCCATCTTACTTGAGAACACCCTTGGAAAGACACAGGTACAAGCCAACGCACTCGGCACGACATTCCTCGTAAGATGACGCTAAAGAACGGAACTTGGTATCCCACGTCTCGCCCACACTGTACCAACTCTGAATCTGGAGACAAATTGTACTTCAGATATCCTTCTGTAACCTGTTCATATACCACACCTTACCAAACTATCAGTTACAGGATTCTTGACAGAAGCTATGTCAAAATTGAAAGTTCCATCTTCCTCCTACAGAAACCACACCCACAGCAAGTCACACTGCCTACAATAATCTTCCTCCAATTAAATTATGTTACTTGCCTTTTTGAAAAGCTTCCCTGAGCCGTGTCCGAGAAGCTCGTGAAGTCCAACTTGTACTTCAAATGCTGCACACCGCAACTTCACGTACGTCTCTTGATCATCGGCCAATAGGAATGTCACACGTTTGTCTTGATAGGCGGCAGTGAGAACGTTACCCAGAGACACATTCTTGAAGCCTTCATCTTGACGAATATCATCATCTGACACAACACAGGGAAACAAAATGGAGTCAGAGTGCACCAAAGAACAAACACATGTGCTGAGTGGACATAAAGAAAAGTGAAGATAGATTGGCAGGAGATGGAGAAGTAGGAGGAGAAGATGATTGGAAGAAGAGATGTAAAAGATGAGAATTAGAATAGAGAAAAACTATAATGTGGGAATCCATAGGAGAATTAAAAATAGGAGTTGAGATTTTAGGAATAAAAATAATGGAACACAGAAATGAGAATGGAACCACTACAAATAAATGAATAAAGAATTGAGAACAGAATGATGACTGGAGAGTGAAATTAAAATTCAGAAAATATATATATAGAATACAGATAAATAAAATGGCTGATGTTCTCACAGTTAGGAATGTTAATGCCAGCTGGAATTCCACTGGAAGCAAATGTAATGATATCCAAGGAAGTAAAGTCAGGCTTCAGGAAACTGTCCTTCTCAAATGAGGGAGGCCATGGAAGCTGACTCAATAGACCTTCAGCACTCACAACTAGCTCGTTAAACTTTGCACTCATGGCCTTATTAACCACGGCAACGAATCCTGAAAAAATTGTCGGAAGTAAGTGGCAGAAGTATCCACACTGAAGACTCACCTTCAAATTCTCCTCTCACTCCAAAAGGATCTCTGTAGGACTCAATGAAGCCTATATAACTGCCACAAACATGGGTTGGTAAAAGGTCATCAATTCAGGAGTGTTCAGAATGGTTGGTTACCTCTCCACAATGGGTCCCTTGTCTTTGATCCAATGTCGAGAACCTTGCTTATGGTCCTCCACGGAACCAGTCCTGAAGCTACGCACGTAATACTCCAACATGGCTACCTCCTCGTCATTACCGGCATACTCCTAGAGAGAGAGAAACAGGCCACGCCCACAAGGAGAGAAGGAATAATTCAACACTCTCTCATTAAAATCCATCCTTCAATTCATCATCTCCAAATTACTACAATTATATCCCATTCTACCAGCTTAAGCTGCCATTTTTAAAAGAGGCGAGACTAACATTCAAATGTCTTCCATGTACCACAGTTTAACTCATAAAATATTCCATCTTTATATTGTTTGTGACGCTTTATTTCTTGAATAGGGACTCCGAAATAAAATAATGGTCTATACCAGACTCTGTAGTCACTCGCTAATGCCACCTCATCACTCAACGCCACACAATCAATCACTTCCTAGATTGCTGAAGTTAGCAATTGAAGCCATACAGAAGGCAAGAAGCCCAGCCCCTTGAGGTCTGGAAAACTTCCTTGTGGCGTACATACACTCCAGCCACGCCCCCTACCCTACATGCACTCTAGCCACGCCCCCTACCCTACATGCCATCAGTCTGAACCTTTGCCTTCTCCAGGTTCGTGATCATGTTTTGCATGAGTGGCGCATAGTCTCCACGAACAACACTGATGACCTTTTCCTGATACTGATGTTGACGTATGACCTCTGCAATCTTGTCTGATTCATCTGCTGCAACTCCTACACACACACACACAAACAAACTGTTTAATTAGTGATTGGCGAACGAGTGAGTGAGACACTTCAAGGGGTAACACTATCATGATTCCACGGAATTTATTTGTTTATTTATTTATTTTTATTATTTATTTATATGATATGTGTAACTCCTTTCCTTGCCGGCACCACTAATTACATAAGTTGACCGAGCATCTTCATAAATTAAAAGGAACAAAGTAACAAAGAAACCTGTCGACCATTCATTCAGTCATGACTTGCAGGCTTGACAATCAGGTCTATGGCTTTAAAGAAAGCATAGTGGACCGAGAAAGATAGTTTCTCTCCATCACCATTGAAAAGGTGGATCAAGTTAGAACATTTCAATTTAAATAACTCCAGATATTATGCTAAGCTGTAGCTCATAGTTAGCTCGCGCTTCTAATTATAAACATAAAGATAGAATTCGAAGTTTTTTTATAAAAATAAAAAAGGGTTTTAGTAAATCCTTACTGTATAAAATACAGCCAGGCCAGCTCGCTCGCCTTTTGTGCTCAAGCACACCACCAGTGATCATGGTTACGGATGAGACAATACAAGTGGCCATGAGTGTGTGTCAAGTGGCCACAAGTGTGTGTCAAGTGGCCACGAGTGTGTGTCAAGTGGCCACGAGTGTGTGTCAAGTGGCCACGAGTGTGTGTCAAGTGACCACGAGTGTGTGTCAAGTGGCCACGAGTGTGTGTCAAGTGGCCACGAGTGTGTGTCAAGTGGCCACGAGTGTGTGTCAAGTGGCCACGAGTGTGTGTCAAGTGGCCACGAGTGTGTGTCAAGTGGCCACGAGTGTGTGTCAAGTGGCCACGAGTGTGTGTCAAGTGGCCACGAGTGTGTGTCAAGTGGCCACGAGTGTGTGTCAAGTGGCCACGAGTGTGTCAAGTGGCCACGAGTGTGTGTCAAGTGGCCACGAGTGTGTGTCAAGTGGCC
>WLWD01001530.1_pt1 | contig 73988 bp, 60 predicted proteins | sample 6712731 | NCBI WGS metagenome assembly WLWD01 (sample SAMN12718690, study PRJNA576275) | sponge metagenome | isolation source: marine sponge | host: Mycale hentscheli | place: New Zealand: South Island, Marlborough, Capsize Point | collected 2014-11-01
GGGTAAAGTACAGTGACAATGAATTGGGTAAAGTACAGTTACCAATTGGGTAGAGTACAGTGACCATGAATTGGGTAGAGTACAGTGACCATGAATTGGGTAGAGTACAGTGACCATGAATTGGGTAGAGTACAGTGACCATGAATTGGGTAAAGTACAGTGACCATGAATTGGGTAGAGTACAGTGACCATGAATTGGGTAAAGTACAAGGATCATGAATTGGGTAAGGTACAAGGATCATGAATTTGGTAAAGTACAGAGACCATGAAGTGGGTAAAGTACAGTGACCATGAATTGGGTAAAGTACAGTGACCATGAATTGAGTAAACTACAAGAATCATGAATTGGGACAGTGACCATGAATTGGGTGGATTAAGTACAGTAACCATGAATTGAGTAAAGTACAGTGACCATGAATTAAGTAGAGTACAGTGACCATGAATTGGGTAGAGTACGGTGACCATGAATTGGGTAAACTACAAGAATCATGAATTGGGTAAAGTACAGTGACCATGAATTAGGTAGAGTACAGTGACCATGAATTGGGTAAAGTACAGTGACCATGAAATGGGTAAACTACAAGAATCATGAATTGGGTAAAGTTCAGTGACCATTAATTGGGTAAAGTACAAGGATCATGAATTGGGTAAAGTACAGTGACCATGAATCGCGTCAAGTACAGTGTCCATCAATTAGTTAAAGTACGGTGATAATGAATTGGGTAAAGTACAGTGACCATAAATTGGGTAGAGTACAGTGACCATGAATTGGGTAAAGTACAGTGACCATGAATTGGGTAGAGTACAGTGACCATGAATTGGGTAAAGTACAGTGACCATGAATTGGGTAAAGTACAGTGACCATGAATTGGGTAAACTACAAGAATCATGAATTGGGTAAAATACAGTGACCATGAATTGAATAAACTACAGGGATCATGAATTGAGTAAAGTACAGTGACCATGAATTGGGTAGAGTACAAGGATCATGAAGTGGGTAAAGTACAGTGACTATGAATCGCGTCAAGTACAGTGACCATCAATTAGTTAAAGTACGGTGATAATGAATTGGGTAAAGTACAGTGATGAATTGGGTAAAGCACAGTGACCATGAATTGGGTAAAGTACAGTGATGAATTGGGTAAAGCACAGTGACAATGAATTGGGTAAAGCACAGTGACCATGAATTGGGTTAAGTACAGTGACCATCAATTAGTTAAAGTACAGTGATAATGAATTGGGTAAAGTACAGTGATGAATTGGGTAAAGTACAGTGACCATGAATTGGGTAAAGTTCAGTGACCATGAAGTGAGGAAAGTACAGTGACAATGTGTTGGGTAAAATACAGTGACCATGAATTGAGGAAAGTACAGTGACCATGAATTGAGGAAAGTACAGTGACCATGAATTGAGTAGAGTACAGTGACCATGAGTTGGGTAAAGTCAAGGATCATGAATTGGGTAAAGTACAAGGATCATGAATTGGGTAAAGTAAAGTGACAATGAATTAGGTAAAGTACAGTGACCATGAATTGAGTAAAGTACAGTGACCATGAATTGGGCAGAGTACAGTGACCATGAATTGGGTAGAGTACAGTGACCATGAATTAGGTAAAGTACAAGGATCATGAATTGGGTAAAGTACAAGGATCATGAATTGGGTAAAGTACAGTGACCATGAATTGGGTAAAATACAGTTTCATGAATTGGGTAAAGTACAGTGACAATGAATTGGGTAAAGTACAGTTACCATGAATTGGGTAGAGTACAGTGACCATGAATTGCTTCTAGTACAGTGACCATCAATTAGTTAAAGTCCGGTGATAATGAATTGGTTAAAGTACAGTGACGAATTGGGTAAAGTACAGTGACCATGAATTGGGTAGAGTACAGTGACCATGAATTGGGTAAAGTACAAGGATCATGAATTGGGTAAGGTACAAGGATCATGAATTTGGTAAAGTACAGAGACCATGAAGTGGGTAAAGTACAGTGACCATGAATTGGGTAAAGTACAGTGACCATGAATTGAGTAAACTACAAGAATCATGAATTGGGACAGTGACCATGAATTGGGTGGATTAAGTACAGTAACCATGAATTGAGTAAAGTACAGTGACCATGAATTAAGTAGAGTACAGTGACCATGAATTGGGTAGAGTACGGTGACCATGAATTGGGTAAACTACAAGAATCATGAATTGGGTAAAGTACAGTGACCATGAATTAGGTAGAGTACAGTGACCATGAATTGGGTAAAGTACAGTGACCATGAAATGGGTAAACTACAAGAATCATGAATTGGGTAAAGTTCAGTGACCATTAATTGGGTAAAGTACAAGGATCATGAATTGGGTAAAGTACAGTGACCATGAATCGCGTCAAGTACAGTGTCCATCAATTAGTTAAAGTACGGTGATAATGAATTGGGTAAAGTACAGTGACCATAAATTGGGTAGAGTACAGTGACCATGAATTGGGTAAAGTACAGTGACCATGAATTGGGTAGAGTACAGTGACCATGAATTGGGTAAAGTACAGTGACCATGAATTGGGTAAAGTACAGTGACCATGAATTGGGTAAACTACAAGAATCATGAATTGGGTAAAATACAGTGACCATGAATTGAATAAACTACAGGGATCATGAATTGAGTAAAGTACAGTGACCATGAATTGGGTAGAGTACAAGGATCATGAAGTGGGTAAAGTACAGTGACTATGAATCGCGTCAAGTACAGTGACCATCAATTAGTTAAAGTACGGTGATAATGAATTGGGTAAAGTACAGTGATGAATTGGGTAAAGCACAGTGACCAATGAAAGTACAGTGATGAATTGGGTAAAGCACAGTGACAATGAATTGGGTAAAGCACAGTGACCATGAATTGGGTTAAGTACAGTGACCATCAATTAGTTAAAGTACAGTGATAATGAATTGGGTAAAGTACAGTGATGAATTGGGTAAAGTACAGTGACCATGAATTGGGTAAAGTTCAGTGACCATGAAGTGAGGAAAGTACAGTGACAATGTGTTGGGTAAAATACAGTGACCATGAATTGAGGAAAGTACAGTGACCATGAATTGAGGAAAGTACAGTGACCATGAATTGAGTAGAGTACAGTGACCATGAGTTGGGTAAAGTCAAGGATCATGAATTGGGTAAAGTACAAGGATCATGAATTGGGTAAAGTAAAGTGACAATGAATTAGGTAAAGTACAGTGACCATGAATTGAGTAAAGTACAGTGACCATGAATTGGGCAGAGTACAGTGACCATGAATTGGGTAGAGTACAGTGACCATGAATTAGGTAAAGTACAAGGATCATGAATTGGGTAAAGTACAAGGATCATGAATTGGGTAAAGTACAAGGATCATGAATTGGGTAAAGTACAAGGATCATGTATTGGGTAAAGTACAGTGACCATGAATCGCGTCAAGTACAGTGACCATGAATCGCGTCAAGTACAGTGACCATCAATTAGTTAAAGTACGGTGATAATGAATTGGGTAAAGTACAGTGATGAATTGGGTAAAGTACAGTGACCATGAATTGGGTAGAGTACAGTGACCATGAATTGGGTAAAGTACAGTGACCATGAATTGGGTAGAGTACAGTGACCATGAATTGGGTAAAGTACAGTGACCATAAATTGGGTAAACTACAAGAATCATGAATTGTGTAAAGTACAGTGACCATGAATTGAACTAGAGCACTGAAGTGCAAACCCTCAGCGCTAGTTAGCTAGTATGATAAAGAAGAGGAATGAATGAAAAGTACAGTGACCATGAATTGGGTAGAGTACAAGGATCATGAAGTGGGTAAAGTACAGTGTTTGATGCCGCTTTCAGAGCCTGGCTGGTTCCTACCTTCCAGAAGTGCCTGTTGACAGACAGAGTGACAGAATGAACTACTGTAACCCTCTGGGCGCATGCGCGCTGAGGGTTAATAAACTACAGGGATCATGAATTGAGTAAAGTACAGTGACCATGAATTGGGTAGAGTACAAGGATCATGAAGTGGGTAAAGTACAGTGACCATCAATTAGTTAAAGTACGGTGATAATGAATTGGGTAAAGTACAGTGATGAATTGGGTAAAGCACAGTGACAATGAATTGGGTAAAGTACAGTGACAATGGATTGGGTAAAGTACAGTGATGAATCGGGTAAAGTACAGTGATAATGAATTGGGTAAAGTACAGTGACAATGAATTGGGTAAAGTACAGTGACCATGAATTGGGTAAAGTTCAGTGACCATGAAGTGAGGAAAGTACAGTGACAATGAGTTGGGTAAAATACAGTGACCATGAATTGAGGAAAGTACAGTGACCATGAATTGAGGAAAGTACAGTGACCATGAATTTACAGTGACCATGAATTGGGCAGAGTACAGTGACCATGAATTGGGTAAAGTACAAGGATCATGAATTGGGTAAAGTACAAGGATCATGAATTGGGTAAAGTACAGTGACAATGAATTAGGTAAAGTACAGTGACCATGAATTGGGCAGAGTACAGTGACCATGAATTGGGCTGAATACAGTGACCATGAATTGGGTAAAGTACAAGGATCATGAATTGGGTAAAGTACAAGGATCATGAATTGAGTAAAGTACAGTGACAATGAATTGGGTAAAGTACAAGGATCATAAATTGGGTAAAGTACAGTGACCATGAATCGCGTCAAGTACAGTGACCATCAATTAGTTAAAATACGGTGATAATGAATTGGGTAAAGTGCAGTGATGAATTGGGTAAAGTACAGTGACCATGAATTGGGTAGTGTACAGTGACCATGAATTGGGTAAAGTACAGTGACCATGAATTGGGTAAAGTACAGTGACCATGAATTGAATAAACTACAGGGATCATAAAGTACAGTGACCATGAATTGGGTAGAGTACAAGGATCATGAAGTGGGTAAAGTACAGTGACCATGAATCGCGTCAAGTACAGTGACCATCAATTAGTTAAAGTACGGTGATAATGAATTGGGTAAAGTACAGTGATGAATTGGGTAAAGCACAGTGATGAATTGGGTAAAGCACAGTGACAATGAATTGGGTAAAGTACAGTGACAATGGATTGGGTAAAGTACAGTGATGAATTGGGTAAAGTACAGTGATAATGAATTGGGTAAAGTACAGTGACAATGAATTGGGTAAAGTACAGTGACCATGAATTGGGTAAAGTATAGAGACCATGAAGTGAGGAAAGTACAGTGACAATGAGTTGGGTAAAATACAGTGACCATGAATTGAGGAAAGTACAGTGACCATGAATTGAGGAAAGTACAGTGACCATAAATTGGGTAGAGTACAGTGACCATGAAATGGGTAAAGTACAAGGATCATGAATTGGGTAAAGTACAAGGATCATGAATTGGGTAAAGTACAGTGACAATGAATTAGGTAAAGTGCAGTGACCATGAATTGGGCTGAGTACAGTGACCATGAATTGGGTAGAGTACAGTGACCATGAATTGGGTAGAGTACAGTGACCATGAATTGGGTAAAGTACAAGGATCATGAATTGGGTAAAGTACAAGGATCATGAATTGAGTAAAGTACAGTGACAATGAATTGGGTAAGGTACAAGGATCATGAATTGGGTAAAGTACAGTGACCATGAATCGCGTCAAGTACAGTGACCATCAATTAGTTAAAGTACGGTGATAATGAATCGGGTAAAGTACGGTGATGAATTGGGTAAAGCACAGTGACAATGAATTGGGTAAAGTACAGTGACCATGAATTGGGTAAAGTACAGTGACCATGAATTGGGTAAAGTACAGTGACCATGAATTGGGTAAACTACAAGAATCATGAATTGGGTAAAATACAGTGACCATGAATTGAATAAACTACAGGGATCATGAATTGAGTAAAGTACAGTGACCATGAATTGGGTAGAGTACAAGGATCATGAAGTGGGTAAAGTACAGTGACCATGAATCGCGTCAAGTACAGTGACCATCAATTAGTTAAAGTACGGTGATAATGAATTGGGTAAAGTACGGTGATGAATTGGGTAAAGCACAGTGACAATGAATTGGGTAAAGCACACTCACCATGAATTGGGTTAAGTACAGTGACCATGAATTGGGTATAGTACAGTGACCATGAATTACGTCAAGTACAGTGACCATCAATTAGTTAAAGTACAGTGATAATGAATTGGGTAAAGTACAGTGGTGAATTGGGTAAAGTACAGTGACCATGAATTGGGTAGACTACAGTGACCATGAATTGGGTAAAGTACAGTGACCATGAATTGGGTAAAGTATAGTGACCATGAATTGAATAAACTACAGGGATCATGAATTGAGTAAAGTACAGTGACCATGAATTGGGTAGAGTACAAGGATCATGAAGTGGGTAAAGTACAGTGACCATGAATCGCGTCAAGTACAGTGACCATCAATTAGTTAAAGTACGGTGATAATGAATTGGGTAAAGTACAGTGATGAATTGGGTAAAGCACAGAGACAATGAATTGGGTAAAGTACAGTGACAATGGATTGGGTTAAGTACAGTGATGAATTGGGTAAAGTACAGTGATAATGAATTGGGTAAAGTACAGTGACAATGAATTGGGTAAAGTACAGTGACCATGAATTGGGTAAAGTACAGTGACCATGAAGTGAGGAAAGTACAGTGACAATGAGTTGGGTAAAATACAGTGACCATGAATTGAGGAGAGTACAGTGACCATGAATTGAGGAAAGTACAGTGACCATAAATTGGGTAGAGTACAGTGACCATGAATTGGGTAAAGTACAAGGATCATGAATTGGGTAAAGTACAAGGATCATGAATTGGGTAAAGTACAGTGACAATGAACTAGGTAAAGTGCAGTGACCATGAATTGGGCAGAGTACAGTGACCATGAATTTGGTAGAGTACAGTGACCATGAATTGGGTAGAGTACAGTGACCATGAATTGGGTAAAGTACAAGGATCATGAATTGGGTAAAATCATGAATTGAGTAAAGTACAGTGACAATGAATTGGGTAAAGTACAAGGATCATGAATTGGGTAAAGTACAGTGACCATGAATTGGGTAAAGTACAAGGATCATGAATTGGGTAAAATCATGAATTGAGTAAAGTACAGTGACAATGAATTGGGTAAAGTACAAGGATCATGAATTGGGTAAAGTACAGTGACCATGAATCGCGTCAAGTACAGTGACCATCAATAAGTTAAAGTACGGTGATAATGAATTGGGTAAAGTACAGTGATGAATTGGGTAAAGTACAGTAACCATGAATTGGGTAGAGTACAGTGACCATGAATTGGGTAAAGTACAGTGACCATGAATTGGGTAAAGTACAGTGACCATGAATTGGGTAGAGTACAGTGACCATGAATTGGGTAAAGTACAGTGACCATGAATTGGGTAAATTACAGTGACCATGAATTGGGTAAAGTACAAGGATCATGAAGTGGGTAAAGTACAGTGACCATGAATCGCATCAAGTACAGTGACCATCAATTAGTTAAAGTACGGTGATAATGAATTGGGTAAAGTACAGTGATGAATTGGGTAAAGCACAGTGACAATGAATGGGGTAAAGCACACTGACCATGAATTGGGTTAAGTACAGTAACCATGAATTGGGTAAAGTACAGTGATGAATTGGGTAAAGTACAGTGACCATGAATTGGGTATAGTACAGTAACCATGAATCACGTCAAGTACAGTGACCATCAATTAGTTAAAGTACAGTGATAATGAATTGGGTAAAGTACAGTGATGAATTGGGTAAAGTACAGTGACAATGAATTGGGTAAAGTACAGTGATGAATTGGGTAAAGTACAGTGACAATGGATTGGGTAAAGTACAGTGACAACGGATTGGGTAAAGTACAGTGATAATGAATTGGGTACAGTACAGTGACAATGGATTGGGTAGAGTACAGTGACATTGAATTGGGTAAAGTACAGTGACCATGAATTGGGTAAAGTACAGTGACCATGAATTGGGTAAAGTACAGTGACCATGAATTGGGTAAAGTTCAGTGACCATGAATTGAGGAAAGTACAGTGACCATGAATTGAGGAAAGTACAGTGACAATGAGTTGGGTAAAATACAGTGACCATGAATTGAGGAAAGTACAGTGACCATCAATTGGGTAAGTACAGTGACAATGAATTGGGTAAAGTACAGTGACCATGAATTGGGTAGAGTACAGTGACCATGAATTGGGTAAAGTACAGTGACCATGAATTGGGTAAAGTACAGTGACCATGAATTGGGTAGAGTACAGTGACCATGAATTGGGTAAAGTACAGTGACCATGAATTGGGTAAATTACAGTGACCATGAATTGGGTAAAGTACAAGGATCATGAAGTGGGTAAAGTACAGTGACCATGAATCGCGTCAAGTACAGTGACCATCAATTAGTTAAAGTACGGTGATAATGAATTGGGTAAAGTACAGTGATGAATTGGGTAAAGCACAGTGACAATGAATGGGGTAAAGCACACTGACCATGAATTGGGTTAAGTACAGTGACCATGAATTGGGTATAGTACAGTAACCATGAATCACGTCAAGTACAGCGACCATCAATTAGTTAAAGTACAGTGATAATGAATTGGGCAAAGTACAGTGATGAATTCGGTAAAGTACAGTGACAATGAATTGGGTAAAGTACAGTGATGAATTGGGTAAAGTACAGTGACAATGGATTGGGTAAAGTACAGTGATAATGAATTGGGTACAGTACAGTGACAATGGATTGGGTAGAGTACAGTGACATTGAATTGGGTAAAGTACAGTTACCATGAATTGGGTAAAGTACAGTGACCATGAATTGGGTAAAGTACAGTGACCATGAATTGGGTAAAGTTCAGTGACCATGAATTGAGGAAAGTACAGTGACCATGAATTGAGGAAAGTACAGTGACAATGAGTTGGGTAAAATACAGTGACCATGAATTGAGGAAAGTACAGTGACCATGAATTAGGTAAAGTACAGTGACAATCATGAATTGGGTAAAGTACAGTGACCATGAATTGGGTAAAGTACCGTAACCATGAATTGGGTAAGTGGTCATGAAGTATGGTTTGCCATCAATTTGCTTAAGCATTGACTGAGTTAAGTTAGATTTGAGAAGGTATTAATTCAATTGAATTGGGTGTAGTACAGTTGATTTGCCATGGTTGGTCTATGCTGCACGAAAAATCTTTCAGGGTTCACCAATAATCTTAACTGTTTATATTGTGTATATTACACCACCAAAGAGAGTTCGACCTCAGTTAACCCTTTCGTTCCGGATCCCGCTTTGAAGCGGGTGAAGACCGATTGACTTCTCCGAATTTTTAAAAATAGTTACTTTATAGCTAGAACCTTCAGATTGCATACACAGGTGCCCAATGCATTGGAGAAGCATCTAAAATAGCTTTCAGCCAGGATTGCTTCGACAGTACCTCACAGCAGTTGCGTTTATTTCTTCCTCGGCAAAAAAAAAAAACATCGGTTCTCCGTCGAATTTTAAAAAAAGTTACCTTCTTCACAGCAGCTTCATTTATGGATCCAGTCATCTCCAGAGCTTTGTAGAAGCAGCAAAAAATTGCTTGAGCTCAGTAGCCTTCCATAACACATTGAAACAACCGCTTCTTTGCCGACCAAGACTTTGCGGTTTGACTTACTGTCTTCTCCATTTTTTATAAAATCGCCAGTTCAACTGGGGACCTCCCTATTACGTACAGTCTTAGGTAATGCTTATTACATCATAGGAAAAAAGTGAGCGTGTCGTGTGACCCCGGTAACTATGCAAAAAAAATTTTTTTTCAAAGTCATTTTTTGGAAGATGGCGTCTACAAGTTACAATGCGGTGCAAGTTTTAGACTTGCTTGATGCTGACTCTAGCGACTCAGGATCAAGCGGAGAGAAGGGAGACGACATCTAGGGCTATAGGAGGCCCTGTATCAGGGTTGGTGGACCAGACCCCGTCAACTCTGATACTGAAAATGGGAGTCAAGAAGATGATCGAGGTAAGCTTGTCTTTCTCTTGTCTTTCTCGTGAAAAATAAGCAAGGCTTATTTATAGCTATATTGAGATAGAGTAAGCTGTTTAGCTATAATATATATATATATATTTCATTGAGTTTTGAGATTTGAAAGTGGCTTGTGGTTTTTTGAACAAATTCAAATTTTCAAAAAAAATTTAAAAAGTTTTTACCACATATACTACTAAGACCAGATGTGAATGCAGTCACTGACCCCGATTACGCAGATGAGGCGACAGGAGCAGAGTCTTCCAGTCATGAAGGAGAGGATACGCAGATGAGGCGACAGGAGCAGAGTCTTTCAGTCATGAAGGAGAGGATACCGGACTTGAGTCTTCCAATGATGAAACACGAATAGGCAGCAGGTTCCAGTGATGAGGAAGAGGAAGTGGCTCCTCCTGCTCCGAGTTCTGGACGTCCTCGCGGTCGGAGAAGGCGGGAATCGAAGAACAAGAGTCGGGTGGATGAGGTAGGGGGAGAGTGGAAGAAAGATGACAACACACCCATTGATATTCCATAATCTTTTGTGTGAAGGACCACAGACTTTGATATTTGTGGCTGCCCCCCCCCCCCCCTCCCCCTCCCTGAACATCCCAGAAGTTGTAATATGTATTGTTATTGTCGTTGTCGTTGTCTGTGTTTTTGTGGTGTTGTAGTGGAGCTTCACACTCGATGTATATGTGTGTGCGTGGAGTTGAAATGTTATTCTGGCGCTTCCAGATCTAACCGGGGAGGGAACGAACTCGGGGGGGGGGGGAGGTCTTTTCCAATCGGGGCTACTATGCCCATGTAAGTTGAATTTCATGTATGTGTGTGTGTGTACACCAGTCAATTTATATTATACATTTATTTTTATGATCTGTATTCACCTGTATCTTCTTTTTTCTAGTGTGTGTGTGTATGTGTGTGTGCATTTGTGGAATGAGAGAGAGCAACCGTGGACAAACAGTATGTGGCACTTCCGTATACAACCTGGGAGGGAACTCTGGATCTTTTTGGATCGTGACTACTATGCCCATGTAAGTTGAATTTCATGTGTGTGTGTGTGTACACCTGTCAATTTATGTACAAGATCTGTATGTGCATGTGAAAAGAGAGAGAGCAACCATGAACAAACAGTATGTGGCACGGAGAGAGAGGGGTGGTCTGGTCTATGCCGGTAAGTTGAATTTCATTTCAACGAATTTGGGTGTCGGGGGAGGGGGGGGTTATGGTACAAGAATGTCAGTGAAAAGTAATGACGGGGGAGGGGGGGGTTATGGTACAAGAATGTCAGTGAAAAGTAATGACGGGGGAGGGGGGTTATGGTACAAGAATGTCAGTGAAAAGTAATGACGGGGGAGGGGGGGGTTATGGTACAAGAATGCAGTGAAACGTAATGACGGGGGAGGGGGGGTTATGGTACAAGAATGTCAGTGAAAAGTAATGACGGGGGAGGGGGGGGTTATGGTACAAGAATGTCAGTGAAAAGTAATGACGGGGGAGGGGGGGGGCAATTCAGCGAGGCCAGCAGTTATGTTACAAATATCATTGTTGTCTTGTGTTTTTTTGGTATTGTATGGAGGTTCCGGATCCTATGGGAGGGATCGTTAAGTCTGTGCCACCATCCATGCCGGGTAAGTTGAATTCCACGTGTGTGCTTGTACTGCTTTTCATTTTCAAATTACACTTTCTCAATACAACGATTGTTTCTCTCATGTACAGTGTGGAGTATACATACCAGGGTTCATACAGTGGGAGGCTAGGCTGGGTTCCCCCCTAGAATTTTGGGAGTTGAATAGAAATGAACATTTAGGAAGCATTTATTTTTAGTCTGATATTGTATCCCATTATGTTCCTATCATAACTGAGCCATTTAGTGCATAGGACCGAACACTGATCATCAGTGTGAAGTATAGACTCGTATGCAAAGATGTGCATCAAAGTAGTGTAGGTTCCAAAAAAATGGGTGTGGCGAAGTACACTCGGAGCCCCACCCCAAACAAAAATCCTGTATGAAACTGCATACAATACATCATAAAGTTGCAATTATATAGGATCATGAATAATTTGTTGTTTGTATTACAAATATCTTTGTTTGTGTTTTTGTGTATATGAAATTGTTTTGTAGTGGAGCTCGACGTCCGATGGCATACGTTCCTTGTGGACACTCATAGATGTCTCCTACATGATCACAATCAGCACCACACACAACAAACAACATATTTTATTGTTGAACTAATATAATATTGGTATAAAATGCATAAAACAATATTATTTCTATTTTATTTTTTTTTTTTATTGATGGGAAAAGTGGATTTTTTGGGGGGAAAAAAATTTTTTTTTTGAAATATTAGTAGATGGCTTAAATATTATTCAATTTTCTCAATCAAAAAATGAGGGGAATCCCAAACTCTTGGTCTATTTAGTGATATATTATGGTTGCTATGGGGTTTTCCCAGCCAGCATCGAGTTAAAAAAATAAAACGGCAATGCTCTATTCCGCGGTAGAAAATTATATTTTTCCGCGCGCGTCCAAACAATTCAGGCGAAAGGGTTAAAAAGCCTGTGAAAGAGAGAGAATACATCTAATGAGTAAAAGAAGGCTGAGAAAGAAATTGTGAAATATTTTTATGCTCTTGATTTTTAGATGCAGTGAACAGTGGAATTCTGCTGATGCTCGTATGGCAAAACAAGCACAGAATTTTGTTACCAGTGTGGGCCACTCCCCCACAAGAAGGTGGTGGCCCCCAAGTGAATTGTCCTTCTCAAGATAACTGGAAAGGAAGCTGCGAACATTCTTAACACCTGTCATTCTATCATATCACACTTCTTTGTGCATTTTCATTGAACCCACTGGGGTTTTTTTCTTTGTTTGTTTGTTGTTGTTTTTTTGTTGCTTTTTTGTTTTGTTTTGTTGTTGTTGTTTTGTTGTTGTTTTGTTTGTTTGTTTTTCATTAATTTGAGTTATACTTATTGATAGCTTTGTGCAGTAACTCATTACGCAGTGAAACCTCACAGAACAGGAGTGGGAGGATTTGTGGAGGAGGTTAACTACTACTACAAGTATATTTCTATTACAACAGTGGTTACATTCATTTTGGCTGTTGTACGGAGTCGGATATGAAGTCCAATAAGCAAGCAGTGCATACTGATCTACCACTAAAACCAGTAAATAGGGCATTGCAGCATAGATATTATAGATACAGAGTAATCAAAATAATGTAACTCATTCAACTTCAACTATTTCACTTTTACTTGTAGTTCTACTTAGTCGATCATGCACTGGTAAAAATTGTTACTTGGCAGATATTTTAGACTTACAGTAACATAAAAGTACCAACTTAACAAAGCTAAATTCTAGTGAGTAGAGAGACTTGAAATTTGCGTCATGACAACCAGTTAGCTATAGAATGGACGTATGTTGAACAACCTCGACATTTTGTATGGAAACACTGTATAATAGTGCATAGCTACAGTGAATGTTCTTCCTGCCCCATCCAATTAGATAATTTATTACTCCTTGGAACAAGCAAACCTCTGATTTATGATCTGAAAGATTGCTCTTGATTTGTGGTTTCTACTATTAGACTAATTTTTCTCACTTGCATAGCTAAAATATGATTTATTTATGTCTAGAGAGAATAATACAATATGTAGAGAATCTTAATCAGGATAAGTTTGTGATAAAAATTAATAATGATCACTCCGATCACTGGAGTTCATATTTTCCATTGCTAGTAGCTACTGTTTTGGTCAACTAAAACTAAAACAAAACCCCTTAGTTTGAAGAACAGCTATACAAAACTAAATGGAGAAGATAGAAAATTTGAAATTACCCTAGAGTGGATGACAATTATTAATATTACAATTAGCTAAGTAAACATATAGCTATGTATACAGTAGAACCTCTCTACAATGGATTTCTGGAAAAGCAACCTTTAATCTCAACGACAGCAAACAGTATGGAGCAAAATGATCTTCCACAATCTAAAATAGCTAACCTCTGAAAGCAACCAAACTCTTAACAAAGATCAAAACATTTGTCCCCATGCATGGGTGGCCTTTGTAAAGAGGTTTTGCTGTAAAAAAAATACAGTACTTTTGCCAATGGACATAATATGTCATATAATCAACCCATATTATGGGTTGATTATATGTATGTTTATATGCTTTTCTCACCTAATTTAGATGCATTCTCAAATGTATTTCCCACAACGCTCTTGTGCGTGCATACTTCATTAGAGTTTCCAACCTGACGTTATAACCAATAAATTCATCATCGATTCTTTAATATTTGAACAACAATTTATTGTTCGTTGCTGGAGCAAAGTTAAATTCCGAGATCATTCGAGGGCTAGATCAGTGCGTACATACTTTCAGAATTGTTTGTAAAACGACTGTAACTATAACAACAGTCCGCGCCCACCTAGTCAGCTTTTAAAGAAAGGTCAATCTTCTCGTGTCCAGTCTCAGTAAGTAATACACAGTTAGTGCTGGGTGGAATGGTCCTCCTGTAAGAAAGGTTAGAGATGTTTAGGTGGCTATACTTTATTCCGGGGCTGCATATGCACGTGCAAGTTGAGACTTGTGGCTAGCTATAAGAAAATGTATTTACTGTCTGTTGGCTCTTGTGTATGTATAGCTAATATTAAGTGAGATTGTTATGTTTCTGTTGCTGGATACTTAACCTGACCTTTCTTAGGTGATGTAGCTAAAATTTGCTGGTTGCACCAATCATGGGTATCCACTGTGTGATCTTATTTTTTTGGTTATGCGCATGTGAAGGGCTGCCTCTCTGTCAGAGTAGTATATGGCACACCTAAAACTGTAACTAAATCATACAATTAATTGAAGGTGTTTGTTGGTTTCTTCTACTACCATGCCTTCTGTCTCAAAAAATAGATGGCTCTATTTTTTCTCATCCATGACTTGATCAATGAATTACACCAAAATGTATAACAATGACCTATAGCTGGCTACAGTGTACATGTGCTCAGTCTCCATGGCTCTGTCTTATTCATTACACATGTGCTACAGTGTACATGTGCTCAGTCTCCATGACTGTGTTTTATTCATTATACATGTGCTACAGTGTACATGTGCTCAGTCTCCACGACTGTGGCTTATTCATTGTGTTTAGTTCCATGGGAGGCATGACAGTGACAGATAAGCCATACCAGTGTAGTACGTGTGAGAGAGCATTCATACGCAAGCAAGACATTGATAGACACAGATGTGTGACTACTCGTTGAAAACATTAGTTACTGTGATTTAGTCTGTCACTTGTGGCAGAGAAGCATCATCCAATGGGTGGCTTTCTTTCAAGGTTCAAGGTGTGTGTGTGTGTGTGTATGTGTGTGTGTGTGTGGTGTAGTGGTTGTGACTGTGTGGTGTGTAGTGGTTGTGTCCCACACTCAGGCAGTTTTCCATCTTGTTTTCCACCTGCCTCCCACCAGCCCCACCAGTCCACTCAGCTGTGATTGGGTACCTGGTTGCAAATTCAAGGCCTTTTCTCATGAAACAGCAATGGTCTAGGTGGGACTTCGGGTGCCTACATCACTTGCTGTGAGGACAGGCTTGTGCTCCTGCGAGAGTTCCTAGCCCGGCTCTAGGAACTTTGCTTGCACGACTCACAGTGCCTGCTTAGTGCACAGGCATCCTGGCTCTACCAGGTGCGCATAACCGCTAGCGGTTGCAAGATAATTAGCATTTTGCATTTTTGCATGTGTTATTACACTGAAACCTCTCTATCCAGAACTGTGTGGGACCAAAACTAGGAAATGTCCCCTAACTCAGAAACACATTCAAATAACATTTGCTGGTAGCTTTAGAACTGTCCAGATTAACCTCAATGACTTTCCTTCTTCATTTCTGCTATAATTATCTCGAGCTTTCTTGCTAGAGTTAAAATGCTATACTTGAGTGCTGTGACCTTTCTTCCATTCCCTCCAGTCGTTAAGTCTAAAACTAGTGGCCCCACTGAACTAGCATCTTGATGTGTGTTCGCTTTTAATTGATGCACATCATGTGTGTTCACTATTTAGATTTATGCACATCATGTGTGTGTGTGTTCACTTTTTATTGATGCACATCATGTGCGTGTGTTCGCTTTTAGATTTATACACATCGTGCGTGTGTGTTCGCACAATTCAATTCATTCATGTGTAATTATTAGTATAGTGCGTTTCATTTATTATTGGTATTTGTGTGTGTACACTACACATCAGATGATAGCGCGGACAAATTCAAGGGGGTGGAGGGGGAAGGGGAAGTAGAGAGGGGGGATAAACAATGCAGTAGGAAATTCTCTTTGAATGTAACTAGGAGATGATTTAAATATTGTAGCTTATTATTGAGGGTCGCTGATTGTATAATTAATTCGTTTGCAGAGGATATCAAACTTACAACAAAAATGCTATCTGAAAAAGTGAAATATTTTTCAATTCCGATAGAGGCTGAAAGGTGGCAAGATCACAAAAACGAGTAAGTTATTTTTTTCCCTTTGTGTTCATTTTCTAATAGTCGTGTGCGTAAATTGCCCATTCAACAATGTATGGGAAAAGCACTGTTCAATTGAAATCTCACAGGGAAAGTGAAATACCATGGTAGCCAAGTGAAATAGTATGGGTAAGTGTGCATGCATACAGCTTTAGCCTTGAGAAACATACAGTTTGAGTAGTTTCTTTGTAGACTATGTCATTTTTTAGCGCTGAAGTTCTACCCGAATTAGACGAAATATTTTCAACAGATTAGAGGGAACCACAGGTCAAATACATGCTCAGAGGAAGCTAATCCTGAAATACAGAGATAGTGAGTTAATGATATGTGCTAATGATTAAAAAAAAAACTGGTCTACTATTAACTAGTGATAGCAATAGCACTCGGCTTCGCCTTGTGCTATTTCAACTACACTACTCACATGAGTTATAGCATGGATACCATGCTATTCGGGATTAATAGCACGAGTATTGTGATTGAGACGAAGCCAAGGGCTATTTCAAATACTTTAGGAGTGCTGTGAATTCCTATCACTCACTAAAAGCCAGTTTATATGTTTTTTAATATCATTTGCACTGTAGCTACTGTATTGTTCACTCATTATCTCCATATTTCAGGATTAGCTTCCACTGGAACTTCGTTTTCAACCTATGGCTCCTCCAAATCTGTTGAAAAACGTTTCGTCAAATACGGGTAGAACTGGTGCATTAAAGAATGACATTGTACATTTCCACGCCACGTTTCCAAGGCATGCGCACATACCCATCTATTTCACTTGGAGCTATTCCACTTTCCCCTTGCAGTGAAGCGAGCGAGACACTCTCAGGGGTGACACAATTGGAAATCGGGGATATTTGTTTCTTTGTGTATTGTACACAAATATAGTATCTTTTGTTATCGCAACTTTAACATTTTGTCAAAATAAGTTTAGGTTTCTAAATTTAATAAGATAGTATAGCCCCTAATGGTCATTAATTGGAGAAAAATTATAGGTATTTTCGCTGATTTTCAATAATAATGTAGGTCGTACCCTTTTATTGTGACATACACTAAGTATTTACTGCTTGTGACTTGCTATCCTGATCATATTTCAGGGTTAATATAAAATAATGGCCATCAATTAATATATAGGAAAGGGTGTTGTTTGGTTTGATGTTTGTAAGCATGGCATGGGTGTATATGATTAATTATTTTGGGCATAGGTGTCAATCAGAGGTGTCGATTCTGTAGTACTTTTACTTATCTAACAATTAACATCAATGGCCATTATACATTACCTATGATCACTGCAGATTGACAATGTATTATGCGTGTGTTTTTATCTTATGTACAACATTTTTTATGTGCACTTCGTATTAATTATTTCTCTACAGAGTTATGAGTGCCAGGGCAAGGAGGTGAGGGAAGGACGGAAGAGGGAGCTGTGGTCAGATGTCACACCTGACATGATGTCAGATGAAGAACAAGAACAAGAACAAGATGAGAAGACATTTACGCCATCCTCCATCATATCAAAAGCATTAAATACGTTTATAGCCAAGTAAGATGTCTACTTGGACAGCCTGCCATCAAGTCATCCAAGAGGAACCAGGCGAAGTGATTCATTGAAGGACAATCAAGAAATTGATGAACAAAGTGAATAACAATTTACGAGACATTGATTGTTATAACTTGATTAAAATTTTTTAAAAATTGACTTTGGATACGTAATATGCTGGGTGGGTAAAAGTTGAATATGGTCCACCTTATTCCAAGACAGGATATAAGCTGGGTGTGAGCTAGGTATAGGATAATATAACCTGGATGTGAGCTTGGTATAGGCTGGGTGTGAGCTAGGTATAGGATAATATAAGCTGGGTGTAAGCTTGGTATAGGATAATATAAGCTGGGTGTAAGCTTGGTATAGGATAATATAAGCTGGGTGTAAGCTTGGTATAGGCTGGGTGTGAGCTTGGTATAGGATAATATAAGCTGGGTGTATGTTTGGTATAAGATAGTAATAAGCTGGTGTAAGCTTGGTATAGGCTATCTTATTCCACACTTATAACAAGCTTATAACAGTCAGCTTATAACGAATCTATAAGCTACATATAAGCAACACCCATACTGAATCTCCTTATAATATGCGTATAGCTACCACAAGTTTTAAGAAAGTAATGACGCCATATATGACCACATTTGCGCAGTGAATTCAGTTTCACATTGAACTAGCAGGTCATCTGAAACAATTCAAGCAATTTTATATAGCTACTGGGCATGTAAACAGATAATCAGCATATAAATGTTGGAAGTTTGATGAGAACTTGGTTCTATCTAGAGAGAAGACTAGCTATATAAAAATATTACTAGCTAAATCACTAACTGAACAGCCCTGCAACATAGACAACATAGTGTGTGCATACTGTATACTTCGGAGCCATAACCTGGCATCTGGCAAGCAAATCTTACTCTTCAGTGGTGTCAGTTTTATTGTGTGGCTGTTTAGTCACATTATAGGGTGTTGCCTTTGTATGGAGTGTTATTTCAGTGGTTATGGTATACTGGCATACTGCAGGAACAATAGCAAGTTTATTTAGAGCACACGACCTGATCAGTGTAATAAGTGTTAATTGAAAATTATAGCAATAGAGTCTTATACAAGTATATCACTCTGTCAATTACAGCTTTAAGCATCATGAGTTCTTGGTTAGTTTCATCTGACCTCTAACTAACTTTGTAGTCTTGAGGTTTAAGGTAGTCCTCTATAAGTTTTAATCGTTATATCATCCACAATTCCTTTCCTCACTCAATTTTCTCTACAAAACAGCTCACCTGCAGTTATAATTCCTTCTTCCCCCCCCCCACACACACACACACACACACATACACCTCAAATAAACTACTCAAATGCATCCACAGGTCATTGAATATAAAATAGCTGTATTGAACTATTGTTTATATCCTCTACGAATTACCCTTACAAGAGATAAAGGGTAGTCTTTGCGTTCATAGATTTTATAGTGCCCTCAGCATCAGCGCACTACAGGTTTTTGATGTTCAGAGTGACTGTAACTATAACAACAGTCCACGCCTACCGAGTGTGCGTGGACTAGAACTCCCTGCGTCAGCGGTGTTAGTGTGTGTGTCTCAGTGTCTGTGTGTGTGTGTGTGATTATCGGTTGTCTGCTGTGCTGTAGAAAGCTGGACTGAATCTGTTCGGTTCAAGTGGCTGGCTCGATATAATCATGGTAAGTGGGATTTTGTTTTTTTGTTTGTGAAAAATTTCTGTTGCTAGATCTAGAGTTAAACCTGTGCTCTCATTATTTGGGGTATTAGTAATGATTATACTAGAGGTGTGCTTGAGCAAAAAACCAAGCATCCCTAGTCAGGTTACCCAGATTGTTGTAGATTAATTTTTACTTATAACACTCCAGGTACTAAAAAAAATGTTGAGGTATGTGAAGTATGATAAAGGGTTTCAATGCCATAGTTACCATTCGTCCCAACTGTACTACTATAGTAGCCGAAAAAACTGTGTAAAGGCAGGCCAATGTAACCACACCGACTTAACCACACCCACTCATTAATTAAAGATATGAGTTTGATTAATAGAAATTAAATGTAGTGGTTTCTTTTTATCAAACGAACCAAAGATTTTTAGTTTATGCTCTGCGTATTAAAACACCACTGTAATCACACCAAACAACAACAACAACACAAAATAGCCAGAGTTATTTTTGTAATTTTAGTTAACCAACCTGAGCCTAAAGTGAACCAGAATGTCAAGCAGAAGGGTAGAAACGAAGTCACCAAACTACGACTGCTCCGAGTCGTGGTAGAAGCCTTTCTGGCTACCAGTGGCTCTTGACAATCAAGAAACGACACTTAGCAGCTCCAAAAGAACGGCAAGTTTTTGAATTTATGTCTGGTAATGGACTTTCAATGCCATAAAAACTAGTCGCAACAACTTCTTGTGACTTCACTCGCTCGCCATAATTACTTGTTTTATACAACATTTGACTGTTTACATAAGTATCCTGTGTATGCAAAGAAGCATTGATTTCATTGAGCTAACCTGATATCACTAGTGATGTGATTTAAGCACAAATGGCAAATAAACCATTATGCGAAGTAATTGGAATGAGCTAAAACTTTTTTTTTTTAATCCGAGTTCATTTTTGCCATTGCAAGATCTGTAACTATGCATTTATGTATTGAAGGTAAAACATTTAAACATAGAGGTCACATTTATAATTCAGTCTGCCAGTGAGTCAGTCAGTCAGTTTGTCTGTTAGTGAGTCAGTCAGTCAGTCAGTTTGTCTGTTAGTGAGTCAGTCAGTCAGTCAGTTTGTCAGTGAGTCGGTCTATCAGTGAGTCGGTCTATCAGTGAGTCGGTCTATCAGTCAGTCAGTCAGTCAGTCAGTCAGTCAGTCAGTCAGTTTGTCAGTGAGTCGGTCTATCAGTGAGTCAGTCAGTCAGTGAGTCAGTCTGTGTGTGTGTGTCAGTGAGTCTGTCAGTGAAATAAAAAATAAATTAAAAAATGTGCATTATATAGATATTTGTGTGTGTATATGTGTGTCAGTGAGTCTGTCAGTGATGAGTCAGTCAGTCAGTTTGTCAGTGTATACTTATGATACTAACTATGGGTGGAGCAAACACATTCCATCCAATGTGCATGGCCGGTTTGATGTCTCCACTTACAGCGATTCTCGAATGGCCATGTATGTTCGCCATGCTGTCAACCATTATGATGTCATTATTGCAGTTCAGTAAGATTGGCAAGTGTGCGGTACGTTTGTAAGTCTGTGCACTTGTAACACCTCTTCAAGTAAGTTTATAACTACTGTGTCTTTAGTGCATTATGTGTAGTGTGAAGGAGTAGTATGGTAAATTCAGGTGCAGTGTACCTTAGTACTGGGACATTACAATAATGGTCCTCACTACATTCAATTAAATTGGTACCAAAATATGCACCATTACTGCTATTACAAAATGCATTTTGATCTCTCACTCAGTGACTGGTTGCCAACCCAGTACTCTTGTCTTTACAGAACACATGAGAGATGTCATAGTAATGCTGAAATTAGTGTATCCAATAATTGGGAACACTTGAAATGGTTCACAAGTGTGTGTGTGTGTGTGTGTGCATGGGTGCATGTGATTGTTTTTACTCATTATCACCATATTATTGTGACCAAGGCCAAACTGACACTCTAAACTTGTAAATGGCAGATAAATTATGCTAGTCCTTTACACCGATGCAGCTTTTTTTTTCCCCCCTGCAAATATGCCTATCAACTTTTCTCATGAGAGATCAGTGGCACTGTTCCTTGTACTCAAGCATTTCAAACATAACTAAAATACCTGCCATCTTTAGATCACGAGTGATTGAGTTATTATGTTCTCTAGCATATATCTATGTTACACTGAACTAAACAGCAGCATTGTAGTCTGGTGTCTGTGAACCAATGCCGCAAGTCGGAGCCGATACTCCCACCCAGTGAGTGGCAACTATCATGACTGTATGCTATAGTCCTCAGAGACAGCAAATGTCCAAGTTCTCACCTATGTGAATCTGGTGATGTTGTGGTACACAGTTACCACAATGGTTGTGGTTTCACTCTATGTGACTCCACTATGTGCACAAAGTCTGCAAATGTAATGTCATGATTCCAACAATGTTCAGATTGTGCAGTGGTCATTGCTGTAGATAATCTACGCATTAGCTTAAAAAATACTAAAAAGTAAGACCTTGCTGATTTGAATGTAAACATCAACAATAAGGAGCATATAACAGGTAAGAAAAGCTTGCCGATCACCATAAATGCACAAACTAAATAATTGTGATTATCTATGTTTATCATTATCAAGTTATGGGTGTATCCTATAAAAATTTTTTATACTATTCTGCTACATTATCATAGATTATTATAGTACACTGTCACATGACTTCATAGTGATTATAACATACTGATGATTCCTAATAAGGATGAAACAATCACAGCATAATTGTAATTTCAGTGACTATTTAATTTGGGTCAGAATTAGGGGGAGTATTGTGTAACAGGTAATTAGAATGTAGCCCCAATAATTGCAGCTATTTGAGAATGTAGCCCCCCCCCCCCTGCCCCATTGCTGCTAAAAAGGTGAATTCCTAAGTCATAATTTTAGTACTGAAGTGGCCATAATATGAATTGTGATAAGACTGTGTGGGAGGGTTTTCCTTAATTTGATACTTAAGACGTGAAAAATAATACTACATGTATGTGGGAAGGATAATTAATATAACTAGTGATGTGCTTGAGCACAAATGGCGAGCTAGCTTAAAAACTATACTATTTTTATGATTTTGACTTCTAACACTGAAGCTACTGAAAATAAGGTCAGAGTTTTTTAATTACGCATACACGGTAAAGGGATTTCAGTGCCATAGTAACAACTCGCTGCAACTGTTTGAATTGAAGGAAAAATCAACAACAAAACAATACACGCTATTTAAACGTTTTCTTTGTGATATTCTTTAGCTAAGCAGTGGCTGTAAAGCACAACGCTTTGACACAACTGGACATACACCTACACGGGACTTACCTTTGCGGTTAGTCTAGTGGACTGCATTTTCAAGTAAATACTGTTGTGTATGGCTTATAACCATGACAAAGAGGTCTTTTGAGAGGTCATTCCAAATTGCAGCTGTTTATGAATGTACTCCAAGCTTTTTGAAGTGTAGCAAGACTGTGTGGGTTGTTATGCAAGCCTTAAAAACCTTTGTGTGTAATAATGGTCAATAATCTGTTGTTGTTTGTGTGTGTAAGTGTGTGTATGAACCCAAGACATGTTGAAGTTGACAAAAGATTATATTTTTTTAATCAATACTGGACTGTCATGATTTGATTTTCCAATATCTACTATTAAAAAAATTCTTGAAGTACTTGAGCTCAGGCTTTATTTTCACTTGGGTCTGGCTCATGAAAATATATTTGCCTGCTTGTGAAATTTTTTGCCATAATCACACTCTGACTCATGTGTGTTAGGTGAAGGAGGTGAGGGTTGCCAGTAGATTAAGTACAGAGAGGAGTAGCATGGGTGGTGGATCAGTTTACCTCAAGTATATTTTGTGATTTTTCTGGCTTAGCTAATGTTACATCTATATTGAAGGATCTCTTGTTTAACAGGTGTATTATTTTCAAGGCTGGCTGGACCTGCTTCAACTGGACCCAGGGAATGTACATCTCCATGTAACCAGTATGGTCATCTCATTTGTATGAGGTGGGGTATACAGGTACATGGATGAATTCATCAGGACAACTCAGGACAATGGTTAATCACTTTCATCTAATTTCTTATGCACAGTGGATATCTGTAAGCTCTCTAGAGCAAATAGATAATAGAGACTTCTGCACTTGGTAGGTGATAAGGTCAGAATCTGTTGATATATGTAGTTTAGATGATACTTCACAATTAATTGTTACAGAATTATTATTTAAGCATAAAGGAGTAATGATTATGATAATATGATAGGGCAATGACAGATAATAAATTTTGGCAAGCAGTACAATTTTTATTACATTAGGACAGGCATGATATTACCTCAATTACCATTTATTAAACTTCCTTCATAAGTCATCTTCATGTTGAAATCAACCTCTACTTTATTCATCTATTACTGAATTAGCTACTTATCCCCACCTCAGTATCAATGATTCTTTATTTATAATGAAATAAAATATGTAAGAATACTGAAGATTCATCAAGTTTTGTAACCAAATTAATACTAGATGTAAATAATTAATATGAGCAGCAATAACAATTTAGTTTTACTCAGGAAGTGGAATGATAACCTTCACTTTTTCATTGTTATGCATTCTTACTCCATGGGCACATCTGCACACTATTCTGTCAATAGGAATAAAAGAGTGGGAACCTGATGGTTCACATGCTGTATCACACCATATTTCAGCTGGCTTTCCAATATCATAGCATGCAGGATGAGGGGAAAGCCATGAACTGAATGCAAATATGTGATTTTTGGTTAAGTTATTATCCAAATATTTGATGCAGTAAATAACTTTCATGTAGTAGTGAATGTTGACTGGTTGAAGCTTTGTATTAGTGATAGGTAAGTTAGACATAGCCGGTGTTGCTGGTTGGGAGCCATAAAGATTTTCATCCCACTAAGCTAAGACCACTACAGGTATACTTTTCTTTCCTGCCGATGTATATCGTATGTTATTCAGTGTTATATTTCTGTATTTGTAATAAATTGAATTCACAGTTATTTCAGAGTCTAATGGTAAGCTATCAAGTTTGCTTATTAAGCAGCTCAATATATCACGTTCAAAAGCATCTAAAAAAGCTCTTGAAAATTTCCAGTCAAGCTTTGTTTCCTCATATTGAAAAACAGAACCAACTTTTTTTTGTGTTTTAGTATCTTTCACAAGATGTTCAAAATTTTCTGCAAACAATTCTGGATATTGAATTGAGGAGGCGAAGTTATCTCGAAGAAACCGGTCCATCAATTGAGCTTCTATACATTTGTTATTATTGGGCTGTTTGCCTAAAGTACCATTAAACCTTTCAAAAGAGAAGCACCAATATTCTGGCAATGGACCATAATCTAGTATGACTTGTTTTAAGTGGGCGTGCATGTGCATGTTTGGAGTAATCCATAGGGTTTAAACTATGTGTGATCCATAGGGTTAGTGAACTTGTGTATGATCCATAGGGTTTGAACTATGTGTGATCCATAGGGTTAGTGAACTGTGTATGATCCATAGTAAAGTGCCTGTGATCTGTGCTGTTTAATTAGCTACATCAGGAAGGGCTGTGTTTTTTTTGTATTGGTAATATTATGGTATTTGTGCGATCTATTAGGTGACAAGTGGGTTCTTTAAGGTTCCGGTATAGGGTCGCCTCATGAATATTCATTAGTTTTTAAAAACATTAATTTTTGTATCATTCATCTTTTATTTTCTGCTGTAATTCACAAGAGTTAAAGTTTATTATAAAAATGACATGATGAAATGACATATTGGGCTACAAAAGCAATTTGGGGAGTAAAATGAAGACTCAAATATGAAGAGATTATGGCGGACAATAGAGTCACAAGCGGCCAGCCAAGCTGCACTTCACCAGCTTCTCCAAACAGGTATGTACTTACTTGAGGGCCTCTCGAAGAGATTCTGACCAGCGAAGCCCAAAAACTAAAGTAAAGCTGGTGTTATACTTTCCCGCGGCCACACTCGGCCACAATCTGGAGCCATAACTTTTCAACTTTCCACTTCTACTCTAGGCGAAACTCTTCGAGAGGCCCTGCCCCTACCTTCGTATAATTGGAATAAGCCACTGCCCACAGCTCAGGTTGTTTGCAGGGAACTAAATAGTCCGCCAGAGCAAACCATACCAACTGATTTAAGAAAAGCCCGGGAAAATACCACAACCGCGGGAAATCGCCCACGCATCAGCTGTAGAAGCCACGCGAATAGTTTTGGATGGTAGGAAGGCAATGGGTAACAAGAAGAACCAGAAGAATAAGAAGTACAGCATGCACAAAAGCAGGAGAGCATATGTGAAGAAGAAGCTTCCCACAAAAAAGTTTGTGGAGAAGAAAGTTGGGCTGGGAAGCACTGGTGAAGAAGCAAACTCTCCTCCAGGTATGGTGGCACAAGGGAGCAGAGTAATCAATGTGGGCAACATGCTGGAGTATGTAGATAAAGTGGCCAGACATGCTTCAAGTTGTGATGGATCTGTTGAAGTATCAAGGGAAAGTAGACGTGGTCTGGCTTCTGTCTTCACAGGAGAGTGCTGTACTTGTGACCAGACTGTCACACTTGAGACTTCCAAGAAAGTTAAGGGTCCGAAAGGTTACAATAGGTAAGTAAATAAAAAAAGTATGAAATATACAGGAATGCTATGATTGATGTAGCTATTATTATTATCATTGCTAGCACTATTATTAGCTAATAGTGTTATTTTAGCTATTATTCCTGTTATTATAGCTGCTGTTGTTGTTAATATGCAATTTTTTTACGGCGCGACTTCATTTATCTAAACAATTATGACCATGGGGTGTTTTCATACAAAATGTATTGTTGATAGCTTGGAGAGGGTGTGATCAATACAATTGCTGGTGTCTGCATGTGCCAAGTATTTGGGTAAACCTAATTGTTCTAATAATTGAAGTCCTACTATATTATTGTTGTCATTATAATTTTAATTATTATTATTGTACAAATAATTCTTATTATAAAATTGTTATTACTGTCATAATTATCACTATTATTGTTGCCATCAATATTTAAGATAATATTTATTAATAGGTGGGAGTGTAACCTTGCAGCTGTGTGGGGACAGATGTCCACTGGTAGTGGCCACAGTCAATTTGGAGAAGCGATGAGTGTCCTTGGGGTTCCAGTCATGACGAAGAAAAGTTTTATAAACACAGAAAGAGATATTGGTGAGGATTGGAAGAAACAATTGTTGGAGTCAATGACAAGTGCTGGAAAAGAAGAAAAGAGATTGGCTGAGGAAAATGAAGATTATTATCAAGGTGTTGGCACCAATTGGGGACCACAGACGTGGAAAACCATGACGAATTCCTCTCCTAACAAAGTCTACTCCAGTGCAGCCAGTCGATCTTCTGTGAGAGTAGATGCTGACAGGGAAAGGAAAGCAAAAGACCAAGTGAAGGAGAAACGATGACGGAGTAAATACCAACGAATCGACGATTCCGTGGCAGCTCGTAGTGCATACAGCAGACACGATGGAGGCATTTCACCTGGTCAAGTTGATGATGACATTCCCTCAGATGTATTGGAAGCACTGAAGAGAGGGTATTATGACACGCGGGTGGTGGTAACTGGTGAAGAAGCTAGAAACATTGAAGAAGCTACGAGAGGTCAGAGTACTTGTGATGAATGGATGAAAGAGTGAAGGAAGCGACTGACAGCATCCAATGTGGGAAGTGTAGCAAAGATGAGGAAGACGACCAAACGCAGCAAGAAAGTCCAAACTCTGCTCTACAGTACTTTTCGAGGCAACAAGGCAACGCAATACGGTGCAGACAATGAAGACAAGGTTCGACAGCAGTATGTTGCTGACTTGGTGGCAGATGGCAATAATCTGGAACTGCGAGAATGTGGCATCTTCATTTCCAAATCTACCCCATGGCTAGCAGCGAGTCCTGATGGTGTGATCTATGACAGGTCAAATAACACTAGTGTTGTGGGTCTACTCGAAATCAAGTGCCCATACAGTGCCAGAGACATCAGTATTGATGAAGCTGCTAAGACCTCCTCATTCTGCCTTGCGGACAATGACATGCACAAACTCAAACACTGCCATGATTACTATTATCAGGTTCAGTGTCAGCTGTACTGTGTTGACTGTGAGTGGTGCGACTTCGTGGTGAAGACTGGCAAGGACATACACACACAGCGGATTTACAGGGACAGGAAGTGGTGGGAACAAGAGATGGGGAAGTTAGAACAATTTTATTTCGATTCTTTGTTGGCTGAACTAGCAGCCCCACGTTTCAAGAAAAGTGGCATAGGAGAACCTAGTTCACAATAACTTATTTGTTTGTTTTTGTTTTGTTTTTTGCATTCGTATCAACTACTGTGTACACAAAGTTTTAAAATGTCTCAACACAATAATTCCCACTGCTGTGCTTGCTTTTATTCCTAGAGGTGCACAGCCACAAGTTGTTAGCACTAAAGTGCGAATTGGCCACTGAATACTTTAATTAGTCACAGGAAAATGCGTGGGTGAAACACTATACCGGAACCTTAAAACCACTACATGTGTAGCAGACCCTATAATGATATTCATAGCACACTCATTTGGGGGGTGTCAAGTATCAATAGGGCATGGAGATGAAGCCCTCCATATTGGGTGTACCAGTCATGTGACTACAGACCCAATATACTAGCATGACTGTTCAACTACAAGAAGGAGTTACCTGCAGTGAAAGTTACAACTTAAAAAATTTCAATATTTTGATGAGACATCCCATGAGACATTTCTATTGTCCCATAGGACAACTGACGCTGTGACTGGACAACACTCACTACTCATGCAAACACACACACTGTCTACATATTGAGTGGTCACATATTCACACACATACATACAACTACACTCTGTGCCCCTGTCATCCCATTCACTAATTACCTTTGCATTCCAGTATCTTCAGCTCCTGTGGAGAGACTCTTCAGTGTTGCTGGAATATTGCCACATGTGAAGGATGCTGTATAAGTCATAAGTTGCTGGAAGAACTCATCTCTGTCAAATTAACCAGTTCATATTAAAACTAACTTTTACAATGAACTACACCTTACCATCATATCATTATACCAATCAATAATATTATACACAATCTTAACTCCTAAGGTTGGATTTTAATTATTGCCCGCCTGTAGTAGCACACGACAATTGGGTAAAGCTATAGAAACTCAGCCAAACTATCACACAAAGACTACTAACTAAAACAAAGGGAAAAAGACAAAAACATCTCCAGACTTAAACACACTGACTCAGGTCTATCCACTATTCCCAGTATGCTCAAGATCCCTATCAGTACTCAGTCTCAAATTCAAACAAAATGATACAGAAATAAAGAACAAAGTACAATTACAGAACATAAAACAAAACAAAATAAATGATACACAAAAGCAAGCAAGAACTACAATAAGTATGGACAAGCTGAAGTATAACAGATAAGAAAAAGAAAGCACAAAATAGTAAAGGAAAATAGGAAGAACTGAACAGAATGAGAGAGTTAAAGAACTGAATAGAATGAGAGAGTTAAAGAACTGAACAGAATGAGAGAGTTAAAGAACTGAATAGAATGAGAGAGTTAAATAAAGTACTGAACAGAATGAGAGAGTTAAAGAACTGAATAGAATGAGAGTTAAAGAACGAGGCCTCCATTCTTGAAGACGGCGGCAGGAAAAGATTATGCATGGCGGAAGGTCAGCCTCAACTTCGTAAGGAGGTGAGCACCCGTAGCTTCTGATTTGGGTTTTCTAGAAGTATTGGCTAGTTACCAAATCATGGTTTGTTCACTAAAGCCAGTTTTGTCTACCATCAGTGTTTGCTTATTGTCTGTAGACTAAAAATGTTTGATTCATTTGACAAAAAATAAGCTTCTACTTTGTCTTTTTTATCAATCCAATTCATTAATTGAATGAATGAGTGGGTGTGATCAAGTGGATGTGGTTATAATGGCCGCACCAACTCAATTTGTCTTCCTACTCCTCAGTCCACTGGTGTTTTTTAGTACAATTCATTAGCTCTAATTGAAACGCACACACACACCATCAGTTCTTTTTATAAACATTGAGAAACGTACGTCCTTGCTTGATGCATTCTTTTGTGCAGCCATATTTTGACATTTGCAGAACTGAAGCTTCTTTCAATTGTACTATTTTGTTACTTGTATTGTAAGAGTGAGCTTGCCACCAACCTTGATAGTATCAGAGTAGAACTCTTTCCCAACTGCATCCAAGTGTAGGTCAGGACAACAGACCTCAATCAGTAAACTCTAGACAAGTTCAAAATAAGTCAACTAAACCACAAGTGGTTTTATTGTTTGTTGTTGTTTTTTTGTTGTTTTTTTTTGTAGTTAAGGGTTCAATTAAGTCACTTGTGCAAGCATTGCTTGTGATAGCTCCTTAAAATGATTTTCTAGTTCTGTGCCACAGTGAGGGCAAGTGATTAAGTCAAAACTAAGGTGTGGGCAAAAACTACATTTCAATAAATCCAAATAGTTGAGAATTAATTTTTTTGTTTTTTAAATTTTATTTATTTATTTATTTATTTATTTACTTGCAATAGTGGACATGTTTTGTGCATATTTTAAACCTCTCTTTACTTTCCAGTCTCTGGTGCCTTTTATGAGCATGCCCAGACACGAGTTCCCTCTCTCTTTTTTTTTTCCAGATGCTGATGCCTTTATGAGCGTGCTCAGACATGACTTTCCCTCTTTTTTTCAGATGCTGGTGCCTTTTATGAGCATGCTCAGACTTGACTTTCCCCCCCTTTTTTTCCAGATGCTGGTTGATGCCTTTATGAGCATGCTCAGACATGAGTTTCCCTCTCTTTTTTTTATTTGCTGGTGCATTTTTATGAGAGGACTCTCATACATTGCTTTCCCTCATTTTTTCCTATAGTTTGTATTTGTCTATTTTACTTTTGCTATTTGAAGTCTAGTTTGTTCCAGAAATACAGTAAGTTGTGTATTTATATTGCTGTGCTTGTTATTTACAGTTTCTTACAGTGTTTATAAAAATTGTATGCTTGTGTATTTTAATGTTGTATGTTTGTATTTAATGTATGTTTACGTGTTGGCAATTTTTATATACATGTAGCACAGTGACTATCCTAAGCAAATTCCAAACAGTCATAGAATGAGAGTAAGCAGCTTTTTCTTCAGCATTCTGTTACTGTTTAGTTAGTTTCAATACTGCTTACATAAAACACTAATAAAATTTGTCAAACTTTTCTTTCAATTTACTGCTAAAAGCTAGAAAATCTTCCACAGCTATATCAGCAAGCTAAAGCCTTATACTCCCAATTCAGTGCTTATGGAGGACACACAAACCACCAGCTTGTACAAAAATCTTGCTTTATTTGACTACAAGCAGACAGACTAAATTTCTGACGGACACACCACTCTAACCAGGTCCCAACTTGGTAGGCTCTTTGCCAGCTACAGTTGTTCCTCTAATTGTAAAATGTGATAACATACTCTGACAATGTGATAGCATACTCTCTGACGATGTGATAACATACTCTCTGACAATGTGATAACATACTCTCTGACGATGTGATAACATACTCTCTGACTGTGATAACATACTCTCTCTTATGATGTGATAACATACTCTCTGACGATGTGATACATACTCTCTCACGATGTGATACATAGTCTCTGACTATGTGATGACATACTCTCTGACGATGTGATAACATACTCTCTAACGATGTGATAACATACTCTCTGACGATGTAATAACATACTCTCAGACGATGTGATAACATACTCTCTCACGATGTGATAACATACTCTCTCACGATGTGATAACATACTCTCTGACAGTGTGATAACATTCTCTTATGATGTGATAACAGTCGACTCAATTTTTTTGTACTGTATTATCCTCTCTTTTATCTTTGCACTCACCGGCTGTTATGCTAAATTGATAATTCAAAATTTTTTCTGGTGCCTACTGTAGATTAATTTAACACAGGAGAAAAAAAAAGACTTTTCTTTTTTGTATGTTTTTTGTGTGTTTTTCTATTTCAGTAATGTTGCTAATTAACGATTTTTAATATCACATTATGTTTATGTATCTAAGCATTGTGTAAGAAAGTGTGTGTTTGTGTGTTTGTATGTTATAGAGTTAGTATTGTTAGTATGCATGTCCATTTCTCTATATGTGTTTATCTACAGTTTACAAAGTTTATATTTATATTTATATGGCATATGCATTGCTTATATTGGAGTCCATGTGCTTGTGTTTGTTTTAAAATGTATTTTTTATCAAATCTGAAGTTTGTTTGTGTGTTTATATGCATAAGTCACTTGTAAAAGTAATTAATGCATTTTGTTTGTTTGCTTGTAATTTAAATATATATTTTTTATTTATTTGTATTTAGAGAGATCTTCATCCTCAAGCCTCACTTCACTGGGAACACTGCCATACCTGGAGTGAGGATGTCTGGCCTGACCAATGTGCAGTACTACAGAACACAGTAATAATACTGGATGGTTATGACGGACTTCACATCTCAACTGACCTTCACTCATGGTCTACTACTAGTGCACCATATCACTACTCGTCCCTAACTACCTACCAGTCTAAGTTTGTATTGGTTGGTGGACGTCATCCCTCCACTTATGAACCCACTAACTCTCTGTTGACTAGTACTACTGGTCTAGACTGGAAGCCATCGCTACGTGCCATGCCTACTCCTCGCTCCTTGCCATCATCAGTTAGTGGAGGATCACCAGAAGTCCTGGTCGTGGCTGGTGGGTGGGGCTCACAGTACGAGTTCTTGGACGTAGTGGAAGTTCTACTCAACGACCATTGGATGACTGCAGACTCACTTCCTTCTTCATGTAGGAACATGCGATCAACATTCCATGAAGGCAACTTCTACTTCACAGGAGGATGGGGCAAGAGAGAGATTCTATTTATATGCACTTTAGAGTCCCTCATAGCATCTGCTAGTAATGGCAGGACAACTCCACTAACATTATGGTGGACAGTAACCACATCTACTCTCACCTTCGCTATCGCCTCGTCCTTATCGAATCTAATCGGCATAGATATTTCTTCTAAGGTTAGAATTTATTCCAACAAGACAGAGAAGTGGATTGAGACTGCTAGTGAGGGAGATGGACCAGGTCATCAGTATAATATTGGATACATAGCTACTGCAGTCTTGTCTACTGGACAGTTACTGGTTGCTATTGATGATGGAGTGTATAAAGTATCTCTGCCTGGTTAGTGTATGCAAATAGCAGCTTCTCTCTAGAAGAAAGTATGATATGTAATTATTAGCTGAGAATGTCTGAGCTAAATTGCAGCTGGTGCACTGGCAGCTGCTTCTACTGGCTTAGCTCCAGGCTATAAAACCAGCTGCCCACACTCCTATTGCTGGAGCTGAGGGTAGAAGCATAGGAAGTGTGTGGGTTATTGTAGAGTAAAAGCTGTGTGACTATATCACTTGTAATTATAGGGCTACTGTAAACTCACAGCTTTAGGAGCAACAATCAAGTGCTGCTTCATTAGCTAGAAGTCACTACAAAAGGTATCAAGAGTCATTAGTGCATATGCAATAGGAGAATTACATAGTTTAAGAAAGGGGACATTTTCTTTGGAAACCACTTCATTTGAGTAAGAAATCCCAGTGTCTGTATCAAGTTTTGTGTTCATTGAAGTAGTTCTCTTTACTATCAGTTCTCCAAAAAATGGACTTATTATTTATTTTGTGTGATAGATGATTACAAGTATGAAGAAGCATACAAACACTTCATTGTTTCCAAGGAAGTTCTGGAGCTGCTGTCTTTAAAGCTTATGTTTCTTGGTCCACCACGACAAGGCAAGACTACAACTCGCCGTCGCGTTACGAAAGAGATCATAGATCTTATGTCAGCCAAAGAAGAGGAACAGATTCATGGCAGCACAGGCACAGTGGAGTGTTGTTCTAATATGCTAGTCCAAGGCACGTCTGATCCAACTACAGCAGATAAGGGAACAAACTGGACCATTGTACAGAATCTCACTGAGGAAGCATCTCTACTCCTTCATAGTCTTAGAAAAGGTCTGGAGACTAAATTCACTTCTGAGGCTGCAGCTCGTCCCAGTGGAGATATTGCAACGATGGCAGAGGTCAGTCAGGCTAGCAGTACAGAGCAGTCTCACCTTGTGGAAAAACCACCACAACCAACATTGAAGCAGTTCAGACAAAAGAAATCCTCTCCTCTCTCACCAACACATGACCAACTAGCTGATGAGGTGGTAACATCACAAGATTATTCTGAAATAGCTGCCATATACGAGAGAGTGTCAAGGCAACCACAGTTTGCAGAAATTATGAAGCATTCTTTCAAAGCTTTCTTGAGAATGGAGGACACTGGAGGGCAGCCTGAGCTGATGGACATGCTACCAGCACTCACCATAGGACCTGGCCTCTACTTGCTGTTCTTTAGCTACAAGTTCAAGTTAGACGAGGAGTATCGAGTCTTTTATCAGAGAGCTTCAGGAGAGACAACTGCACCAGAGAACTCTGAGTTTACTCTGCAAGAGATGCTTTTGCGTACTCTGGCCAGTGTATCTTGTTTCAGTTCGTCCTCCCATCTTCAACCTCTACCAGGAGCAGATAACTCGCCCATCATTGGTGAGATACTGGAGTCCTCCAAGTCAGTAGTGTATATAGTGGGTACTCACAAAGACCAAGTTTCTGAAGAAAACATCGCTACAGTCGACTCACAGCTTCAAAAGGTGATTCGAGACACAGACTTCTACAGAAAGAGTATAGTGCAGTTCTGCTCACAAGACAAGCTTGTTGTTTCTTTGGACAACATGAAAGGCGGAGTAGAAGAAATCCATCACTTGCATCAGCTACTGGAGAATGCCATGGAGAAACACTTTAAGAAGCTGAAGATTCCAGCTGTGTGGCTTCTGTTCAGCTTGTGTCTTCGTATGAGAGAGGTGAGGACAGCCAGCCTGGAGACCTGTATGGCCTTGTCCAATGCATTCAATATGACACCCTATGAGACCAAAGTAGCTCTGTGGTTTCTTCACCACCATGTCGGTGTTCTGATGTACTTCCCCAATGTGCCTGGTTTGGAAGACCTGGTCATCATAGACATCCAGGTAGTGTATGACAGTATCACTGGTGTCATTCTTAAAGCCATGAGCTTTGATAGCGTAGGTCAGGCCACATCCGAGAGATTCAAGAAGACAGGCAGATTCACTATGAAAGATTTGAAATCAGCTACATCTAAAATTTCAGGAGGTGTCATTCCACCAGAGCAGCTGGTAGCCTTGCTTGCATATCTTCACATTATAGCTGAGATTGTGTCAGTTGAATATTCTAAGTCAGTCTTAGAAGAGGAGAAAGAGTACATCATACCTTGCGTGTTAGAAAACACGAGTGCAAAGGAACTTGACCTATTCCACAAAGAATCCTGTAGGTCATGTTTGGTGGAGCCTCTGTTGATGTACTTCAGTAGTGGGTTTACTCCTATGGGACTCTTTTCTGCTTCTATGGCTTGTCTCATATCTAACAAGTCCTTTACTTTCATCAGAGAAGGTGTCAAGAAAAACATGGTGACCTTTTTGTACGGATCCAATTTATTTCGTGTAACATTTGTATCTCAATCGAAATGTTTTGAAGTGGTAGTTTCATGTGATCCTACATTCCAAGACTCCATTCACCACGAATGTACTGCTCTAAAACAAGAAATAAAGGACACCCTAAAGAAGGCCAGTTCCAGAATGAACTACAACAGATACATGGACTACCAGTTTGCCTTTGACTGTCGTTCACATGAAGGAGGGAATCATCTCGGGGTCGTTGATGGAGTGCATTCTGTCCCCAAAGTCATGAAATGTCTTTTCAATCCAGACAACCCACAAGCAGTTGTGCTCACCAATAGACACCTCATTTGGTATGGACAGGTATGTAGAAATAGACTATGTATTCTAACTTGTATTTACTAACTCTCATTTATTTTGTATTAGAAATATGAAAAGAAAGATCCTGCAGTAGAAATCTCTGAAAGTAAGTCAAGTTGTTATTTGTATTTAGCTAGTATTATTGAAAATGTTTTATTATTAGGTGGCAACGACTTGAGTATATTTCTGAGTGTGTATCCTGACTTGGTTCGCTCAGTGACGCCTTGTGTTATGACAGTAGCTGATCACTGCTACAGTATTGGACTCATATCACGTTATACCAATAGACAACTTTGTCAACGTAGAGACCTGATTGACGAAGACAAAGCAAGGATTCTCTTAGACTACATTCGTGAAGTCTTTTCATCTGAACACGCAGCTCTCAAGGATTTTGTTACTGTATTGTACAAAACAGAATGTAATGATGTGGCAGATAAAATACAGCAAACGTGAGTTTACTGTTATTGTTGTAGTATTTGTGTTATTGTTTTGATTTTGTAATAGAATTGTGAATTGAAGTCTGTCAACACTACATGGACATACATTTGAAAACTCTCATTGTATTGCATTTTACACTTTTTTATATATTACAGTTGATAATGTATCCCATATTTCAAATTGGCCATTGAATTTTCACATTGTCCAGTTCAATTTTTATTGCAGCTGTAAATTGTCATAAAAATCATATAGCTATTAGCCATATATTATAGCATACAAAGGTAGTTGGTGTATGTTTTCAAGTGGTATGAACTTGGAAGCCCACACAACTAGCAATAACTTGAGTATATTTCTGTATCCTTACTTTGCCCACTCAGTGATGAGGTCAACTTTTGGACTGGATGACACAGGTGAGGCCAGAATTCCTCTGAATAACATTTATACACCAGTCTTGTTATTTACACTGTTGTATGCTTACTTATGTTTGTGTGTGCAATTCCTTGTGGCTGGATAATTTCTATCATAATTTTATTTTACAATATCTAATATTAAAACCATTTTTGAAGTTATTTGAGCTGTATAAAAAGACAACTACAATTTGCAAGTATAAATAGACTAGGGAATTGACAAATAGTTGGAGGAGTAATGAGAGGTAGCTGCAATCAGGGGTGGGTGCATGATTTGGAGGTTAGTAGCTTATTGAGAGGTCATTAATTGAAGTTTTACTGTAATGCATGCCACACCCAATAAAACTTCTAAAGAATGAAGAATTGATTACATTTTAATCTTTAGCCAACTTCAATATTCCTTGAGTTCATACACACAACAGCAACAGCAACAACACCAACAACATCAAATTTTTAACTAGTACACACAAAGGTTTTATGGCTTGCATAACAACCCACAGTTTAAACACACTTCAAAAAGTTTAGAATATTCTTTAGAAAATTATTATGAAGAAACAGCCAGCCATAGTTGTAAAGGAAACTCAGTTTTTGCTAATTCATTGATCTTCTACAGCTAACAACTGCTTTAGGAGCACCTAGGTACATAACAGCTGCAATTGGACTGGCAGGAATGGCCTCTCATCAAGATGACCTCTTAAGCTGGCTGACCTCACTACTATACTTTTACCTGAAAATATTATTCTACATTTAAAAAAATCACACAAACACATATACACACAAACAAAAACCCTCCCTACTCTAATCATCATCATAGTTAATTATAATAGTGAGATTACTAAGAACTGCAGTTATGACTAACACTTACAAGATATTTACACCTCAACCTGTAACCCCATATGCACATCTAAGAATAGTCACATAGTGAATGAGTGAATAACTTGGCCTCAACTTTCTTACTGCACCACAACTAATTTATCTCCACACAAACACATATTCACACAACTATCACAACACACACATACACACACCATACACATATACATACACCACACACATATAGACACACCCCATGTTATGTGTGTATACAATATGTACATACACAAATACTCTCTCTTTTGTAAACTAAAATGATTACTATTTCTTATTGAAACAAGCTCATCAAGTCTATTGACATAGCTGCAGTCTATTGACATAGCTGCAGTCTATTGACATAGCTGCAGTCTATTCACATAGCTGCAGTCTATCCACATAGCTGCAGTTTATTCACATAACTGCAGTCTATTCACATAGCTGCAGTCTATTCACATAGCTGCAGTCCATTCACATAGCTGCAGTTTATTCACATAACTGCAGTCTATTCACATAGCTGCAGTCTATTCACATAGCTGCAATTTGGGCAACATTCTCAAACAGCTGCAATTTGTGAGCTTCATCATGACCTCTATGCAAAATGACCTCTAGACTGACCTTACTATAATTAGCTGAAAAAAATTATTCCTCACACAAGAAAGACACAAACACATACACACAACTCCCTATGGTTATAGCTGAAGCTTACAAGATACCACTGACCACTAAAATGTGTCACATTGTCCTCTCACATCTAGAATGAGAGTACATACAGTAAAACGTCCCTTATTCAGGCGCCTTGGGACAAGAGGGTGCCCGTAACTCAGAATTGCCCGTATCTTAGAACAAAAATGTTTAATCACTTTTAAATGGTTACTTATTATAATTATGGCAATGTTTGTACATGTGTTTAGGTTCCTAGTGTGAAATGGATGAGAGAAGTCTTCTAAGTTTAATATGTACTGTAATATATGAATGCATTGCTAATTGTCACATCTATTAAAAGATAGCGTGATATTGGTCTGTTTCAATGATTCAGTTCTCTTTATAGCTGCTAGATCTCTCCACTTTTGTACCAAAAGATGAGCTGGATCAGTGTTCCCAATTGACTCCAACCACTTTAAGCCAGAAATGCTTGATCGTGACTTTAGAACTGATGGACACTCACCACAGCCAATGTATTTTTCTATTTTCTCTCTTTACTTCCAAATATCTGCTACCGTAGACTTAGGAACTTGATGCAGCTCAGAAACGCACCGTTATGTGATTTTCCACCCTTCAACTCCTTGAAAATATCCAATTTCTTTTCCAAGGTAAGAACCCTCCGCTTCCTTCCCTGCTTAGGATTGGAAGTAGAGGCCATAATACTTTCCTTACGCTCGTCACTATTCAATTCTGCGCTGTCAAGCAGCTGTCACCTGTCACGTGATAATTTTCCGATGAGCATGCGTGACTATTGTTGAAGCGCGGACGCAAATGGCAGCAAAAACTGCCCGGTAGAGGGTCGTGCCCGTATCTTGGACGTCCGGATAAGGGATGTTCTACTGTATGTACTTGTTGTTACACAACAAGCAATTCTAACCCACTTATTTATTCCCCCTTCCTGACCCTAATTAAATAGCCACTGAAATGACAACTATGCTGTGATTGTTTCATCCTTATTAAGAATCATCAGTATGTTATAATCACTATGAAGTCATGGGTGACAGTGGACTATAATAACTTATATAATAATGTAGCACTAAATAATTATAGGATACACCCATAACTTCATAATGATAAACATAGACAATCAGCATTAGTTAGTGAGTGTGTTGTTATGTTGATCGGCAAGTTTTCTTACCTGTTATATGTTCATTATTAATCTTGATGTCTAGTCGAAAAAACAGTCACTCTCCTCCTACACACTGAAATATTATCACCCACATACGCACTCTCCTCCTACATATTGAAATATCATCACACACATACACACTCTCCTCCTACACACTGAAATATCATCACATACACTTCTATAATTTAGTAGTAATATTAAAATTATTTTGCAGAGGAAGTTCATAAACTGTCAGATAGCAGATAAACAGAATTATGAATAATTAAGCTATCCAACTTCTTTGTGAAATCAAATCTGGATTTGTTGATTGACAAGAATACAGCTTTTTAATAGTGCAAACCCTGGATGAGTAGCTGTTTTGGTTAAAAAATATTCAAGTTATTTTCTGGCCAACTCAACTTGTACAGACTATAGACCTAACCAGCATCTTGTTTTATCTAGGGCAGCTGCTTCATTGGTGGGAGGTGGTGTTATTACCACAAACCCATTAGTGATATGACCAAATAAGGACACACTGGAACTGGAGTAAAGTACACTATAATAACAATAACAGAAACATAATACTCTCAGGCATTGCTAGTTTTGTCTTAAACTGTATTTCTTTCCAACTACATCACTATCCCAAAATTTAGATTAGGCAAATTCATCACATTATATATGAGTTATAAGGAAAAAACAAGAAGAAAAAATGTATACATCGTAATTTTTAAAATTTATTGCGTTATTATTTTAATGCAAAAATTGCAAATTTATCTCTGCGAAAACTTTTGAATTATAGCATTCATGCATGCCACATTGTGTCTGATTTTCCTGTGAGTGGCTACATATATATATATCCTCACTTCTAGCATTGCTGGTCTGATGTCCATCTTAGAATCTTTCAAAGTCTCTCTGGCATAGAATGAATTAATAGTAGCCAGTCCTACAAACACATGCACACACACATAACTGTACAGTATACACACTTCTTCTCGTGCTTGTAGCCTAGCCTAGCAGACAGTGATCAACAGATTAAATACCTTCATTTTATTATTTTTTCTTGCATACTTGCAGTATGTACGAAGAATGGTGCTATACAGTTGTATCTCAAACTGGCCATACAGAACCAAATAAATCTGGGAACACTAGACACAATGACTAAATATTGAATACCGTCCACTCCAACTGCCAGCTACACACACCATTCTATCTCTACAATGACACCCCCAACTATCCCCTCCCCCCCCCCCCCCCCCCACCCCCACACACACACAGACACTCCAACCAACCACCACACACTCCATCCACTCCCAAACGAACGCTCCAACTACGGCCACATGCTCCAACCACCAACCCCACACACTCCACCCATCCCACACACTCCGCCCACTCACAGTTAGTGAAGTGTATCTCTCTTCATCCATTCAGTTCACTCCTTCATAGTTCACAGCATAACAGCTATTCAATCCCGGCATGGGCACCTTCATTTTTTTCTTTTTTCAGTCTTTTTCTTTCTCTTTTATCCCCTTTTCTTCTTTCTTCTAGTAACATTTGTCCTACCACATTTCTAAATGTCTGACCAAGCTTAATATTGTTCTGATATTTGTCTGAGCACCCAGCAAAAAAATCCTGTAAGATCTGACAAGATCTTACAGGATCAGTAGGATCCTATAAGAATGGACAAGATCCTATTTGTACTAACAAGGTCTTACAAGAACTGATTAAGATTCTGTAAGTTTTGTTAAGAAATAAATCATGTAATACCTTATAAATTCCTGCAAGTTCTTACAAGAACTGATAAAGATACGGCGTTGTAATGTTATGGGGAAGCCCCTAGGCTACCGCTGGAAAAAAAAATCGACTTCGTAACTGCAACGGTCACCCCTGAATATCGCTGAATAGCCTTAAGGTTTGTACCGTTGTTTCTCCGTTCCTGGTCGGTCTTTTTTCTTGAAACTCGGTTTATAAGAGCTGTCTGTTGGTGTCTGTTTCAACTGCAACAACAAAGTACGCGTACATTGAACAGACAACGAGAAATAAATACATAGCATAACTCCTCCATCTGCGGTTTAGCGCTGCGGTTTCAAGTGGTACTGTACCCTTAAGGTTACGGTATACAATTTGCTCATGAATAATTTATGAGCTACCAAGTGCTCAATTTCTTCAACAAATCGACTTCATATGTTTAATCTAGATATTTCTAGCTTACCAGCATTGTATTCTCAATGCTAGAAACCAATTTCCATGGTTGCAAGCGCTAAGTATTCAGCTAAACTCGATGCTAAAACATTTAGGTCGGTACAAATAGGAGCCGTACAATAATTTCCTGAAAGTCAGCGTGGACTTACTGTTTTAGCGATCCATGAATGCTTTAATACTTATAGAAGGGCATGTCGATTAAAACAAACTGCTACGCCGAGCGGCGTTGAAGAAACAACGTCGAAAGCTCTTACCGCTATGGCGGGAGCAGAGAGAAACCTCGAAACTTCGACCTGTACCTCCACCAGAAATCTCCGTAGACAAAAAAACATTTCCAACCGCCCCGCCCAAAGCTTCACTTAATTAGAAAATCCGTGTGCTGACGCCTGTGCAGTTCAGTGAAGCCCCCAAAAGTACGGCTCCATTCGAACTTGGATTAGTTTACTAATAGCAACCAGCGCGCGGGAAAAGCCCGAGAAGTCGCCCACGTATCAGCTGTATCTTGAGCGCGTGGCAAAGAGCTAGTTTTGGTTGGTGGAGAATTAGCAAGCGATAGAGCTACAGGACTAAAAAAATAACGGCTTACGAGGTGAAGTGGACGGGCGAAAGCATTAAAGATCATGGCAAACAAGAAGAACTCCAGAAACAAGTACAAGAATACCCACAAGCATGTTTACCAAAAGAAGAAAAATCCAAAGAAGAACCCTAGAAATCCAAAGAAGAAGTAATCATTTGACAGAGTTGATCAAAAGATGGATAGTTTGGAAGGAAGTCGAGTGATCAATTTGAAAAGATTGCAACAGTATTCCAAGGATTTAAGCCAGCATTCTTCAAGCTGTGATGGTCCAGTTGTTCTAGATCAGGAGAAGAGGGCAGGCATGGCTTCTGTATTGAAAGGAGACTGTACTAGCTGTGGCAAGGCTGTTACTTTGGAAACATCAAGCAAGGTAAAGGGGCCAAAAGGCTACTGCAGATGGGAAGCTAATTTGGCTGCAGTCTGGGGACAGATGGCTACAGGAGCAGGTCATAGCCAGTTGGAGGAAACAATGAGTGTGATGGGAGTACCTGTGATGACCAAAGCAAGCTTTATAGCAACCGAGAGGGATATTGGGGGGTGTTGGCGTCAAGCTCTACTTTCATCAATGGCTAATGCTGGCCAGGAGGAAAGAAGAATTGCTATTGAGAAAGGAAACTTTCACGAAGACGTTCCTGCTATCACGGTAATTGTAGACGGTGGCTGGTTAAAACGCTCACACAAGCACAGTTACAATGCCAAATCTGGCGTGGCAATAATCATTGGCAAAGAGACTGGGAAACTTTTATATCTCGGAGTCAGAAACAAATATTGTCATGCATGTGCCACTGGAATACCAGAAGAGAATCATGACTGCTTTCGCAATTGGACTGCATCCTCTTTCGAGATGGAGACCGATATTATTGTGGATGGATTTTTGGAGGCTGAACGAGTGCACGGTGTTCGTTACACCAAATTCGTTGGGGATGGTGACAGTTCCATTTATCCGGCTCTTATCAGTGGTGTTCCTGGATGGGGCCATGCTATCAAGAAGCTAGAATGTGCCAATCACGCCTGCAAGTGCTATCGTGGTGCACTTGAAAGGCTGGTCCAGGACAATGCGTCCTACAAAGGCAGTAGAAAACTAACCAAGAAGATGAGACAAAAGTTAGTGAGTGCTGCTCGCTGTGCGATAAAAATGAGAAGCAAAGAAAGTGATGCCAAGAATGCAGTCGTACAGCTGAAGAAAGATCTGATGAATGGGCCAATGCATTGTTTTGGTATTCATTCCCATTGCAGTGCAGATTTCTGCACAGTAGCACAAGCCCACAAGGCGTCCTCTCCATCAACGGGAGCTGGGAGTATAGTGACAGGAGGTGAGAGTGTGGCAGCAGATATCTCCACAGATGGCAGTGACGAAGATGTTCCTGAAGGTACGTAGTCATGGTTAAATATTATTGTACTCTTGATATTTTTACTTGATTATTTCTGCATTGTGCAAGCGTTTATATATCCCCATATTGAATGCTTTTGTTAAACGCTCCTAGTAGCACTCGTGCAGCAAGTAAAATAATGAAAACTGTATTGTAACTGGTTGAGTAACAATATCAAGTGTACATAAGTGGGAATATTTATTCTCATGCCGTATTTTCATTCACCGGCTCGTGACAATACTTCATGCACTTGTAAACTAGTACGTTGTATTTTGAATCTTGCAATAGGTAATATTTATCATTACTACTACTATTACTACTAATATCATCAGCATCAATTATGTTGTCATTAGTATAGTTATTATTACTATTATCATATTCATCATTGTTATTACTGTTGTTGTTGATAAATATAATAATCATCTCTATACAATAATAATTATTATGCAATCAAATTTGTTTCTTCCGGTACTTGAAGATCAAGAGCGACAATGGAGGGAGACTGTGGATGACACACCTGCAACAGAAGCTGAAGCAAGACGAGGCGGACTCACACGTACAGAAATTGACTCCAAAATGCTGCATGATATCTCCAGCGTGGTCGGCAGACTAGTAGCCAAGGCTAACCAGCTAATTGGTAACTACACAACAAATTTGGCTGAGTGCTGGATGCACATCAGGACGAAATTTGATGGCGGGAAGGTCATCAATCGATCCCAGAGCGGCTCATGGGAACACAGGTTAGTGGTTATCCCTTAATAATATTTCTCTTTTATCCTAAATTATAAAAACAATCCAACAACAGTAATGCATGTGTGAAAATATAATTTTTACCAAATATTTATCGCATTCTTGATGTACAATCCAGGTCACAGTGTAATGAAAAAATGTTTCAACTGGTCAAGTAATAATATCAGGAGTACAATAAATCACAATTACACTCATCGCACAAGATGGGAATGATACACTCACTTCACACTGTATATTCACTCGCCGTCAGTGGTCATAAAGTATTTTCATACGTTGTACTCTGATTATATTTAATCTTAGTTCAGTACCTTTGATATTGTAGTATAAATACCTACTTCTTGAATTTACAAAAAAAAAATTCCCTTATCCAGTTTCAATGGTTTTTTTGTTTTTTTCCTCTAAGGTGCATGGGTGCTGGTCTTCGCCAGAATATTGGCCCAAATTGGGGACCACAGACGTGGAAAACTGTGACAAACTCCTCTCCCAACAAGGTGTATTCAGATGCAGCAAGTCGTTCTTCTGTGAGAGCAGATGCTGACAGGAAGAGGAAAGCTACAAAGGAAGCCAAGGAAAAAAGACGAAGGAGCAAATACCTCCGAATAGATGATTCTGCAGCAGCGCGTAGTGCCTATAACAGACACGATGGTGGAATTTCACCTGAGCAAATTGATGACGACATCCCCTCAGATATATTAGAATCGCTGAAGAAAAGCTTTTACAACACGCAAGTGACAGTCACTCAAGAAGAAGTAAGAGACATAGAGAAAGTTACCATGAGAGGGCAAAGTGCATGTGATGAATGGATGGCAGAAAGAAGGAAGCGGATCACAGCATCTAATGTTGGTGCTATTGCCAAAATGAGAAAGACGACGAAGCGTAGCAATAAAGTTCAAACGTTATTATACAGCACGTTTCAGGGAAACCAAGCGACTCGATATGGCATGGCAAATGAGGACAAGGCCCGACAGCAATATGTGGCTGACTTGGTAAGTGAGGGACATGAGGTGGAAGTTAAAGAATGCGGGATTTTTATTTCTTCCACTGATCCTTGGCTAGCAGCTAGTCCCGATGGGATTATTTGCGATAAAATGAATTCCACGAAGATCAGAGGTCTGCTAGAAATAAAGTGCCCATACAGTATGAAAGACAAAAACATACCTGAAGCTTGTAAGAGCTCCTCATTCTGCCTCGAGGACAGCAGTACACACAAGCTGAAACGTCGCCATAACTACTACTACCAAATTCAATGTCAGCTACACTATGTAGATTGTGAATGGTGTGACTTTGTTGTGAAAACTAGCAATGACATTCACACTCAGCGCATCTACAGGAACAAGAAGTGGTGGGAAGTTGAAATGGTAAAACTGAAGGAATTCTATTTCAATTCTTTGTTGCCGGAATTGGCATCCCCACGATTCAAGAAAGGTGGCATCAGGGAACCTAGTTCTCAATAGTACTGTTGTTTTCTTTTTTCCTATGATTAATTTTTGCACTCATTCCCACCTGATCATATTATGCACGATACATTAGCATTTCAAATATTTTATGAACATACTCCAGGCACTCGTGCCACTGCCCACTAAATATTGTATTTGCTGCTAAAATTGCTTGAGTTGCTCAACCACAGGCCATATGCCATTAGCACTTCAGGTGCAAACTAACCACTGAATGCTCTAATTAGTCATGGCAGAATGTGTGGGCGAACACTTTAAGCTACAATAATGTGCTTGTTTCTTAGCCTATTGAAAAGTTCAAAGGTAGGCCACTAAACCACATGTGGTTGCCTAGTTGGCTCTTGTGGGAAGTAACCACAAGTTGTAGCTGGTCAACACTTGTGGCAAGTGCTAATCCACATATTGAATTCAGAGTACTCTCAAAGTTGTTGTGAGTGGAACACTACCCTAACCTAACTTGCAGGGTTTCATACAGGGGGGGGGGGGGGGGGGAAATATCCCCCCCTAGCAACAGTTTCCCCCCTCTCCTGGTAGAAGTTCCTTTCTCCTCCTTCAATTCATCCTCTAAATTAAGACTTTTTTCTTCTTCTGGGTACCATAACATGAATGGTCCATGATGGGTACCATAACATGAATGGTCCATGATGGGTACCATAACATGAATGTCCATGATGGGTACCATACCAGGGTTTCATAGAGACTCTATATTGCTTAGGTCCTCCAGAGAGGAACACTATAAACTTAGTCTCCCTGCTTTGAAGGCGGGGTCAATTTGTGTCCCTCCAATTGCGCTTAGAGTCCCTCCTATTGCGTTGTTGAAGAGCAATCGCTACATTCTAAATTAGCTAGGCACTGTGCAGCCATAGTGAACTACTATTTTTAGGGTCCCTCAGTAGTTTCTTTACCATAGTTTTTACCTTTGCGTTCCATTTTGACTAAACGGTCGACACTGTTTACTAAAACGGTAAAAAAAAACGGTTAAGCATTTCCATTGATTCACAGATATTTCTTAGCTAGAAACTCTTCCATAGCTATATCAGCAAGCTAAGGCCTTGTATCGACCATTGAACGCTACAGGAATAGAGCAAAAAAGATTGTACAAAAATTTGATTTGCTTCAATAAAGCTGCAGACCGAAGTTCCGATCGGCACAGAGCTAAAACGAGGTCACACTTCGTAGATCTACCGATGGACCTCCAGTAGTAAAAAACTAGAGCCCAAGAAGGCCCTAACATCGAGAAATAATCGATACTGTGCGGTGGTCGAACTAATAATTCTATGCGAGACAACTTCGAATATGGCAGCTTCAATTTTTTTAAACCCGAAAAGCTCTGCCTAGGAGCCTGTAAACAAAAAAATCGGAACGTTTGATTGGATAAACAATTATTTTATATTCCCCCTCAAATGGAATGGTCATTTTTTACCAAATGGTGTACCGTTTTCCTCCCGTTTTTTTAATCGTGTGACGGCCTCTACGGAACGGAATTTGAAACTATTATTTTGTCTTCTACTGTAATTAAAAATGTATCATCATCAAAGGTGTAATCAATAATAAATTGACTTAGCTCACACTCTCCCACCTACTCACCGAAACACACACACACACACAACATACCTACCATTCTCCCTCCCCCCCCCCCCCCCCCCCCCCCCCACACACACACCGAAACACACCTATCCATACACATACACACATTGATACAAACACACTGCACCAAATATCCTATTAAAGGGTGGGCATTAAAACAATAATTTAAAACCACTACATGTGTACAGACCCTATAATGATATTCATAGCACACTCAGTCTCACCATTTGGAGGAAGTCCAGTATCAATAGGCAATGGAGATGAAGTCTTCCATATTGGGTGTATCAGTCATGTGACTACAAACACAAAATACTAGCATGACTATTCAACTACTAGAAGGAGTTACCTGCAGTGAAAGTAACAACTTCATAAACTTCAATATTTAATGAGACATCCCATGAGACATTTCTATTGTCCCATGGGACAACTGACGCTGTGACTGGACAACACTCACTACTCATGCAAACACACACACTGTCTACATATTGAGTGGTCACATATTCACACACATACATACAACTACACTCTGTGCCCCTGTCATCCCATTCACTAATTACCTTTGCATTCCAGTATCTTCAGCTCCTGTGGAGAGACTCTTCAGTGTTGCTGGAATATTGCCACATGTGAAGGATGCTGTATAAGTCATAAGTTGCTGGATGAACTCATCTCTATCAAATATAACCAGTTCATATTAAAACAAATACTTGTAAAATGAACTACACCTTACCAACATATAACCCATTGTTGTAATAATTGTGTCATTATACGAATCAATAATATTATACACAATCTTAACTCCTAAGATTGGAATTTAATTATTACCCGCACACAAGCACACATACACACACTCCTGTACAAACTGGAATAGAAGTACAATAGAACTTCAGTTATAATACATTTCCTATGGTGTTCAGTTATAATACATTTCCTATGGTGTTCAGTTATAATACATTTCCTATGGTGTTCAGTTATAATACATTTCCTATGGTGTTCAGTTATAATACATTTCCTATGGTGTTCAGTTATAATACATTCCCTATGGTGCTCAGTTATAATACATTTCCTATGGTGTTCAGTTATAATACATTTCCTATGGTGTTCAGTTATAATACATTTCCTATGGTGTTCAGTTATAATACATTTCCTATGGTGTTCAGTTATAATACATTTCCTATGGTGTTCAGTTATAATACATTTCCTATGGTGTTCAGTTATAATACATTCCCTATGGTGTTCAGTTATAATACATTTCCTATGGTGTATAGTTATTTCAGTATCTGAACACCTCTCATGTGTTCTGATAACTGAAGTCTTGCTGATCCTCATACACTGAAATAGTGAGTGAGTGAAGCAAGTGAGACACTATACAGTGGTGTTGAATTGAGAATCGGGGATAATTGTTGGCGAGCAAGCGAGACAGTATTGGGATGGATAATGCTAGTTTATAACATCATTACTTTACTAGTACCAACAGTATACTACAATTTATTCTCAGCCTTCTTCACATTGATTAGCATAAACTCACAACTATGACAAAGAAGAGCATTTCTATCTTGCAGGGCAGTTGGATATGTACATCCATAGTGGATAGATTTCTTCAAACGGCTATAGCACTGGATGCAGCCAAAACCTAGAAGTTTTTTCCTTCTCCCAAGGGAAGCAGCTAAGGAGAGGAATCGTTGCCGCGTAAGGTAAGGAATAATGGACGACGTTATGTGCAGCAGAACGGCTGACCCTCACCTTTGACCTCAGAGCGCGGCCGATCAAATGAACTTTGAATCTTAAGCACGTGCGCATGCGCATATGGCTGACCGTCGCTCTCTGCGGTATCTTCTGCAGGGAGCTGACCATCTCTGCGAGGCTGACCATCTCTGCGGGGCTGACCATCTCTGCGGGGCTGACCATTACTGCGGGGCTGACCGTCTCTGTGGGGCTGACCATTTGTGTGCCGACAGACACACCCCAAGCAGCACCTCAATCATGCTAGTACATGATCACTTGGAAAAATAGCTGTAGGTACACATCAATATTTTGCAACTGTAGTTTTATAATTATAATTATTGTTCACACAACAATCAAAGGGTGTGGCTTCAATTTTGGGCGTGACTGCTTATTCTAAAAGTTGAAGCAAATGTTATACTGGTGACACATATTCTATAAAGTGAATGGAGCAAACTACATGTATATATCTAGTAGCGACAGTGAGAGCAACATACAAGTACTTTTCCTGGGTCCATGCATCTCACTCGCCTCCTCCTCCCTTCCCCCCTCCCCCACCTCCCTTCCCCACCCCAATTTGTACATAGAAATGTTTCTCCAATGTGTTAGAGTAAATGGTAGCATTGTATTACTAGTTAAATACAACTTAAGTATGATCGACGTGATGACTCAAGGCAGCACTAAGAGGTCACTAACTGAAGAAACCTTGAGTACTATGTTAGTCAACTTTATTCTGAAAATGCAGTCTGTTTGTATGCTAGTATAACATTCCCAATGCCATTTGACAAAATACTAATGAACTATTCCATAAAAATAAAATACTGTAAATTTCCAGTATGAAGAAGCTCTTAAAGAGTTGGATTATGACTGTCAGTGATAAGTTTAGTTGTCCTCAATGTTCCAGTAGATTTTCCTTCCATGGCAATTCCTTGGACACTCTTGCATCTCAAACCTGTAACAAAGAAGGGAATGTAATTACATGTTACCAAAGGTCCAGTGCTCCTTTCAGGAACACAATGCTGTTTTAACTACAGTACAGTACAGCACTTGATGTTACACTGCTCATCTCTACTTGATAAAGGTCTCAATAATAACCATTAAATAGGAATGCTTAATTAGAAAACTAAATATACATTATGAATGTAAAGGGGAAAAAAGCAAGAAAGTACCTCTTACTAAGATGAATGAAAGAGACCACAATGGCACTTTATATACTACACACATGTACATGTGTAAGTGTATACAATATATGAGTTTGTACATGAGGAAACAGGTGTGACGAGCCCCACAACAAAAACTTTAATTTGTACAGACTGTGGGCTTGGTTGGGGAATCTGGACGAGTCACAGTCCTCAACTATAGCTCGCACCTGGAGACAGCAAAGTTAGTTGCTGCCACCAGAGTAAAGTGTCCTTCTAAACTACCCTACGGCGAGAAGGTCAGATCAGGATAGATTAAATTACTGTAATTAGAAGAAACGAACACACACCGAATTGAATGAACGAAACACGAGACTGGCACACACAAACATTTACAACACCAATTAAATCTTGACTTACACAACTCAGACAAACAATTTGTAACATGATACAGCATATAACACAACCACACATACCGTACATAAATGTTCTCTTGCCCTTCATTCTTCATGTGGGCACTTCTTCATGTGGGCTGACCCACACAGACATAGCAGCAAAAGCTCTACAATTTACTCATGGGCTGATACAATAATTTGTAATAATTGAAACTATCATTTCTCAATGATTTTACATGCCACAGTTGTTCATGTATGTGCATGTGATACAGAGAGTACCAGTACTTATGATTGCAACATTGTGCTCATATCTATCCGGATCCTACAAATGGCAACAAAATGTTGGATGGCTTCACTAAACTTTGCTCTAATTACAAAAATGGGGTGTTGCTTGCCAGTCAGAAAGCATTCAGATGGACTCCTCTTGTTACAAACAATGCAAAAGTAGTAAATTTAAGAGCAATGCAAACAGTGATGTAGGAAGATGATTCGGTATGGGTGGGCTCTAAGTAGTGTCGCGTACCCAGACGCTTTACCAATCGCTGTGCGGGAAAAGGGTCTGGTAGACTGACATTGAGCAGTTTGTTCTTGCTTAGTCAGCAAGTGGTTAACTGTGGTTCAATTAGTGTGGGTGTAAATCGTTAAATATTTTCAGGCACATGAATCGTTCAGATCAGTAGGCAGAGCTTGTTCTGTATTGCCATGAAGAAATGTTACTTGTGCAAGCATGACAAAAACCTAAGGTACCATGGCATACACAATGGCCCGTGCACAAAGCAACAACTGTATCTTGCTGCTAGCGAAACTTCCAACTGCAGATATCTTAAAAAGGCTAGTCCAAGTCACTGCTTAGCATAACTAATGGTATCACCTAAAGGAAGAGTTTTGGCACGGCTGTTGGAGAGTTGTGCACAGAAATACTTCACGCGCAAAAGTTAGAGCAGTCTTACGTCACAGGATATACCACCTTATTATGTCATCCATTGTTTGTGGTCTTCCCAATTAGTGAGGGGAACTGAACAAACTACTTAATGTCAGCCTACCTGCCGCATAGCAGTAGGTAAAGGGTCCAAAAGCAAGATTAAATATGACATGATCAAAATAGATCCTAAAGCCTGTCAGGAATAAATAATGGGCTTATAAACTACAAGCCAGAGACACAGGTGGATAAAATTTGAAAAATTGTTCAGATGTGCCCACACTTGACTGCCATTGCAGGGCTCCTCTAAAAGGTTCTAAAAGAACTAAAACGTTCCTCAGACTGGAATATTTTTAGAGATGTTCCAACTGAGGGAAACCAAGCGTTCTACTTGGTACAGCTACAGCTGGTAATTAAGTGATATGAAACTCATAACAACTAAATGACAAAACTGACTAACAGAACAGAACTTGTTATCCTACATATAGACTCATTTTTATGTAGAATACATGGAGGTATAACCTCCTAACTAGAACTGAACTAGACACAGCTGATGCCAATGATAGATTACACAAAATAAAGTTAGCTAAAATAATAGACATCTTCCAACAGAACAGTCACAGGATCATGTGTTAATGTTACTGCATTAGTCACTCCTTGACTGCAATAGTGTTCCCCAGGAATTAAATAGGCAATTTTTGGGAGGCACAAATTCACTTAGGGGGAAATCACAGGTTATATTGCATAAGATCAGCCTTCAGAAACTTGCCAGAGTACGGACTAGCATTCAGATCACTAAGATTATCAACATCTTGCGATAGTACTGGTCTCATATACAGTGACATCTGATTACATTACTTGACGTACATATTTACATGTATATTTATTGACACAAACACACACTTTTTCCTAGGTGACCACAACAAGCTAGCCAGAGCCACTAATTGCTCTGAGTGTTGGTGATACCTTCTAGCAATGTAGACCTATTGGAATCAATACTTGCTTATTACAAGCACACTCTAGAGAACACTCACCTTGCCATCACTTCAGCAATGTCAGGTAACTCTATGATCAAATGTTGACACTTCTTGAGCCATCATTCACAGCTAGTCTAAGTCAGAGACATCGAAAGCAGCTTCATCCACTCGATCCCACTACAAGGAAAAGCAATAGAAAAAGAAAACACACTGAAGTGATCATGAAATTCAACTTATACTCTGCAAGCTGATCCCACCAAGAAATTGTTAGAAGCAGTTTATCAAACTCTAGCTGAGAGGTATAGTCTCTTAAAAATATTCACTAACACGGCGGTTCTGGATCTCTAGATTGGAGTCAGTTGTAACACAACAAGAGGTAGAGGCATGCATGAACACATACTGTAGTATAATGCAGAAATAGAACGGTCAAGACAGTGTGGTAAAAAATCACAACAACATTAATTTTAGAGGTTAGTGACAGGGAAGAAACGTCAGCTCTATATATTATAGAAGAAACATTCCTACACAGGAAACTAGTTGCACACACACACTAATGAATGACAGGATTTAGTTTTGATCAATACTCATTCACTGATTAAAAATTTAGGTATCACAAGTTACGACCAAGGATGAAGTGATGGTAAAATAACTTAATTAAGTATTACATAAAGATTCATTATTACTACATAAAAATATACAGCTTCATACTAAAATATATTTATTTTTAATTTCTGTAGTATCTGTAATAATAGTTCAAATGTTTCGGCTCCATGTAGCCTTCATCAGTGACTTTTTAAAAGTGATAAAATAAAATACATTTCTCTTCCCATCACATTTTTAATGTATAAAGTAAGGCTATAGAAAAAACCCAACTTTATACAGGTAAATAAAGTGGTTTCAACACAGAATAGTATGACATTCACTTCTAACATTCAAATAAACTGAATCAAACCTTCTCTTGCTTGCTGCTCTCACACTCCTAGCACTCTTTCTATCATTACAGATTCATCACCCCTTCCTACTAATACCTGTATTAGGTAGACATCTATTGCTACTGGACTTAGTACTGCTTGATTATACTGGCTTCCCTGAGGCTCCATCATTACTTTCTACAGTTCTAACCCTAAGGAAAACGGCTGCACAGGTAGCTAACTGTCTGTTCTTACTTTCTTCTTCTCTAACATGGCTAAATTCGCGAGAAGCTTTTAATAGCCTCAAAGGTTGTAAAACAAGAAGCCGTAAACTCCTGATCGAATGGTACAAAAAATTGGTAAAGGTTACATAGCAAAAGAAAGTTTTTGCCATTGCCAGAATGAGCAGTCTTTTAGACGTCTTTTGATTACCGTATGTCACATATAGCTTTAATATTGTATTTTTTATGATTCTTTATAGTGATCGACTTCCGTGGCTGCATTAATGCGGCCGCAATTGTTTTTGTTCCCCATTTAACTTCAATAAATCCACCTGATACAATATGAATTCTCACTTCAAATAAATGCCACGACCAGACATCTTGAGAACTAATGTGGAGTTGTTGGCTGCAGCTACTTACAGTACTTACAAATTTCTATATACATAGTGAAGGCCTACTATAAAAGACATCAGCTGTGTTCAGATATCAATATAGAAGCCGTTGACTTCCATCCCATCATTCATACTTGATTATTAAAGTTCAAACCACTAGTCATACCTACAGTAAATGTTTTTATTAATCAAACATTTAGGCTGCTATTAAAAAAAAAAACATTGAACTTTAATAATCAAGTACATGTATGTTTATACCTAGTCAAACAAATATTATCCAAGAAATCCCATCATATTGAACTGCTGTACACTAACCACTGTCAATACGATAAATATATCTCTGGCCAACTCTTAGACACACTTCTGAGGATCTCATGACCCATACTGATTGTAGACAAGTTCAACACCCTATTATCCCTAACATCATTAGGGCTCTTCCGGCTTGTCACCCAAGGGGGAGCTAAGTTAGACAATGTGAATGGGGAGGGGGGGGGGCAATCAACATTAAAGTTAATCATGCAATACACCTTATAAGATGTAATTCTGTGTCAAGACTTAGAATAAAAATTTCCCCCCTCTCTTTTTTTTTTTTTTGTATTATTTATTTTTCCTACTTAGCCTTACACCTTAGCCACTGTCATCATGTATATACCACTGTTAATTAAAAATTGCCAGTACACTAATGGGAAAAAACAACAACACAATCTCACTAAAGTACTAGGGAGGTGGGGGGGGGGGGGCATTTCATTAGTTACAGTGGCCGAGTGTTTACTGCCACTCCTGACGATGATATGGAACATGTATATGAAGAAAACCAAAATGAAACAGGTTTTGAGAAGAAGGCAAGCACCCCCGCCCCCCCTTCTCAATCTGAAAAACAACAAAACCCTTGACCAGCATTACCACAATTTACCACAATGTGCTACTGCCATTGGAGTTTACTTCATTTTCATTGGAATGCCAACAAGAAAAAAAATCATGACTTACAAAAAAAATGAAAAGATCAAATGCTACAAATCAAAGTTCAAAGTTCAACATATGGGACAAAGTTTATTTTCACCATTGGGGTTTGGTACGACACAGTCTTCATGAATCCACCTTGAACAGATGAACTGAAGCCATTCTCTGCCCGTTCCTTCGTCCTCTTCAAAGAACTGAAGCAGACACAACATAAATCTGTGAATATGCTACTGTCCATTGTAACTTTTGATCTCTTGTGCAGAGTACGTCTACTTGTAATCTTGCTCCCACCTTCAACTAAATTCAAATGTCCTTCATTTGTTGAAGTTTCAGTAGTGACCTCTCGAGAGCGTTTCTTGCCTGTCACAGCTTTGTGTTGTTAACTTTTCTTAGCTTTCTCCTCCTCTGCCTGCTTACACTTCTTTTCCTTTTCCTCAGTTCGTCGAATTCTTTCCTCAGCCTTTCTTCTTTGTTCTCCCTTTTTTCCTTTCTCTTTCTTGTTTTCGCTTTTCCTTCTCCTCAGCTTCACACTTCTTTTTCTCTTCCTTCACTTTATAAAGTGACCAACACTCATCACTAGTGAGAACACGTGCTGAACCCGTCTTTGATGATATCGTAGTAACATCCCTTACCACAGGTAAATTCAATAGATTGGTGAATGGTGAACGTAAATTTGAGGAAGCAACAGGAGGTGTAACTTTGGTGAGTGATACAGTACTTGAATTTGCAACTGAAGGAGACCATGGAACCGGCATGGTAACCGCAACTCCAGTACATGTGGTGACTGCACCAGGAATCAATAATCCACGTTGTGCAGTGACTCTGACTGAAGAGGTGATCCAGTGCGTGTGGTACCTAGAAAGTTAAACAATACAGGTATGTAACATCACAAATACAAATTAGGCATGTAAAGTGAAATCCCCCCCCCCCAAAAAAAAATAATAATAATAAATAAATAAATTATTACTACCACAAATACTGAAGGATATTTTAGTAGAATGGCAGGAGTCCAACTGAAATGGAGGCGTAACTTGAAAAGTTTGAACCCTGAAATATCAGTTACTAAGACAAATGAGTGAATTTTGTTTCCTGTTGTTTTTTTTGTTTATAGTCAGTCCATAGATTTGAAGTTCTATTGTTCATTAGACAGCATTTAGTTTGGGGACAGTTGGGACAAACTTTTTTCTATATGAAACCATTTACAGGAAAATAGGGCACAACGCAGTCTCCATAAAAAATAAACTGTTTGTTAACTAACACATTTTATCAGCATCGAGTTTGATTGCCTTAGCCGTTCACAATATATGACCTAATCAAATTCCCCTTGGTAGGCTTATTGGATTCAATTGACTATTATTCCCCAACATTCAAGTGTGCTGCATTGAGCTCAATTTTGTCGTAGACAGTCTCACATGATAACATAGGTAACATTGTATGCAAATGAAAAATCATAGCTCTGCCTAAGTTACTATAGCTACTTATATCTTTCTCTCGAATTATCTGGGATTAACAAAAAATGCGATCTGCCAAAAAATCATTTAAAAATTACATGTACAGACTTCATGCTACCAAAACAAAAGTTTTCTGAACAAAATTTTGGTCTTCAGAAAAAAATGTATGGAGAGTTCTTATCACTTAATGAAAAAATATGTTACTGCAAAACACCATTAATTCTTACCTGAAACCTGAGTAGTGGATCCAGAGGCCATAGGGACTGTGATGTGAGAAAGGGATCCAAGGGGCTTGGTACCTGCTACGACATCTGCTGTGACGAGCAAACTTGATCCCAGGGATGTGGTACCTGCTACAACATTTGTTGTGACTTGATCCCAGGGGTATGGTACCTGCTAAGACATCTGTTGTGATGTACGAACTAGATCCCAAGGGTGTGGTACATGCTACGACATCTGTTGTGACTTGATCCCAGGGGTGTGGTACCTGGTAAGACATCTGTTGTGACGTGCGAACTAGATCCCAAGGGTGTGATACATGCTACAACATCTGTTGTGACTTGATCCCAGGGGTGTGGTACCTGTTAAGACATCTGTTGTGACGTGCGAACTTGATCCCAGGGGTGTGGTACCTGCTACGACATCTGTTGTGACGTGCGAACTTGACCCAGGGGTGTGGTACCTGCTACGACATCTGTTGTGACGTGTGAACTTGATCCCAGGGGTGTGGTACCTGCTACGACATCTGTTGTGACGTGTGAACTTGATCCCAGGGGTGTGGTACCTGCTACAACATCTGCTGTGACGTGCGAACTTGATCCCAGGGGTGTGGTACCTGCTACGACATCTGTTGTGACGTGTGAACTTGATCCCAGGGGTGTGGTACCTGCTACATCAGCTGTGACTTGCGAACTTGATCCCAGAGGTTTGGTACCTGCTAACGACATCTGTTGTGACGTGCGAACTTGATCCCAGGGGTGTGGTACCTGCTACGACATCTGTTGTGACGTGTGAACTTGATCCCAGGGGTGTGGTACCTGCTACGACATCTGTTGTGACGTGCGAACTTGACCCAGGGGTGTGGTACCTGCTACAATCAGCTGTGACGTGCAAACTTGATCCCAGGGGTGTGGTACCTGCTACATCAGCTGTGACGTGCGAACTTGATCCCAGAGGTTTGGTACCTGCTACGACATCTGTTGTGACGTGCGAACTTGATCCCAGGGGTGTGGTACCATGCTACTTGATCATCTGCTACGACATCTGTGACGTGTGAACTTGATCCCAGGGGTGTGGTACCTGCTGTGGTACCTGCTACGACATCTGTTGTGACGTGTGAACTTGATCCCAGGGGTGTGGTACCTGCTACATCTGCTGTGACGTGCGAACTTGATCCCAGGGGTGTGGTACCTGCTACATCTGCTGTGACGTGTGAACTTGATCCCAGGGGTGTGGTACCTGCTACATCTGCTGTGACGTGCGAACTTGATCCCAGGGGTGTGGTACCTGCTACATCTGCTGTGACGTGCGAACTTGATCCCAGGGGTGTGGTACCTGCTACATCAGCTGTGACGTGCGAACTTGATCCCAGGGGTGTGGTACCTGCTAAGACATCTGCTGTGACGAGCAAACTTGATCCCAGGGGTGTGGTACCTGCTACATCTGCTGTGACGTGCGAACTTGATCCCAGGGGTGTGGTACCTGCTATTACATCTGTTGTGATGTGTGAACTTGATCCCAGGGGTGTGGTACCTGCTAAAACATCTGCTGTGACATGAGTAGTGGATCCTGAATGTGTGGTGACTGTGATTTGAGTAGGCAATTCAGTGAGTGTTGTAACAGCCAGGGAATTGTGGTGTTCTGGAACATTGTATTTGAGCCATTCTGTGTACTTAGGATCAACCAAGTCATATCCTTCTTCCAAACGTTGAGCAAAAAGAAGTTCCTCTTCAAGGGTGAAGGTTGTTGAGGTACCAGCTGACTGATCAGCAACTAAATCTTCTTCACAATGTCCAGTAATGCTCCTTTGATCATTACTATGGTCATTTGCCTCACATTCGATAGACACACTGGTAGTAAGTGGTCCATCACCTAAGTAAAAAATATAATCAATATAACAGCATACTGATCAAATCCACTTCTCCAGTAGACTAGGTCAAAACATTTAGTTATGAGTACCATAATATTCAACAAGTACACTGTGTACAAACTTTAGTTGTCCTTAACTAGTACCAAATAATAAAACCCTTACCACAGTCAGGCTTTCATTTAGAGAGTTAAAATGTCAGGTTTTTTCCTTTTTTTTTTATTTAATATACATTTAGCGTACAATACATAAGGTAAAGCCAACTACCCATGAGCTAATGCTATGGCAGCCTGAAAAAAAAGTGGCACAAAATAAAGCATGATAAAAAAAGGAAATATCGCAGTAGCAACAGGAATTAGAATTGACCTTATCTTTGAAACCATACCCAAATTAGGAAATATATTGACAATTTGTTATGAAGTATTAGACAGGTATATATTTTAGCGTTTCAGGTTAAGGTACAAGCTTCCTTTGCCTTTTGCCTTTTGAGTAATATGAGCAGAGTTGTGACTATCTTGAATCAATGTCCATTTACAAAATATATGTAGCATTCCTAAATTTAGCACTGCAAGGGAAGACTTACATGGTCAAGCATGAATTGCAGTGGTAACTTTCAGCTAAAAGGGTGAAGTATATACTGGTCAATTGGTATAGTTCAACAAAACCTTTTGTTATCTAATTTCTGACATTACTAATTTAAGTATATAACGATAGAAATTTTATGGTGTCCTCAGCCTCTCCAGACCTGCCCTCAGTCTCTTGTGTCATGCAGTGATGGATCTAGAGACTTCAATGTGAATTCATGATTTTTTATCTACAAATGTTTTGCTTGAAATATAAGAAACTTCTTGTGCACTAATTTGTTTGTAAAGTTGTGGTATTTGGAATCCTACTACACACCAACATTTAAATAAATGTTTTATACCGAAATGATAACACTGAAAAGCTACATTCTTCTTTTTCATCATAAATCAGCACTTGCCTGGTGGTTGAAGAAAGCATTAAAAAATGTATTCAAATAGTACTACATTATCCTCGTATATTCCTTCTTACTAGAATTAATCCCTGATGGAAGGCAAAAAGATAGCGCAGTAAAGGTCAAAGGACATTAATGAGTCTCTACTGTTTGCTTAGTCAGCATTATGCTTTAAAGTGCGCGGCAACAATTCCTGTCCTTAAACGATCCTTTCCTTACTAGTGATGCGCTCTAATAGCACAAAATAGCGAAGCGAGCGATGCATGTTCCCTGTAATTGCAGCTATTCCATTCATGCTTGGTGTGGCTACAAAGTACTGTCAGGCTTTAAAAAAAAAGATTCTTTACTGTGCTACCTGTTTCTGTTTCGTTTTAGCTCTCCTCCTCCTTGCCCTGTCTTTTTCTCTCTCCTTACTAATTTTTCTTCTGGAGTTTCTAACGCCCTCAAAGCTCTTAACCGAGCGTTTCTAACGTTTTGTCTCTCTTTCGCAGAATTTGTTTAACTGGGCATCGCGCTACTTCGTACGGCGGGTAAACAAAACAAAATGTTGCTAAGAATACCCGGCCCGCGCAAGCGCGTAGGAGAAAATGTGCACACGTAAGCCCACGCAAGAACAAAAAAAATTCCTAGACCTTATATCGCGGAATGATTAATAAGTCAGCTCCGCTCGCTTCGCTGAATTACTTACCTGCAGCAGCGATTAGGAAAGGTCCCCTTGTATACTACGTACTTGGTGGGCGAATCCAGTAAAATACAGTATTTTGGGTGGGGTCCAGTCAGGATATTTAAAGTAGGAAGGCCCCCATTCTCTTGAAGACGACGGCAGGAAAAGATTATGCATGGCGGAAGGTCAGCCTCAACTTCCTAAGGAGGTGAGCGCCCGTAGCTACTGAGTTGGGTTTTCTAGAAGTATTGGCTAGTTACCAAATTATCGTTTGTTCACTAAAACCAGTTTTGTCTACCAGATCAGTGTTTGCTTATTGTGATTCAGTGTTTGCTAATTTATTAGATCCAGTATTTATGTAGTTGCTGAATTCATTATTAGATCCCGTTCTAATTACTAGATCCAGTGTTTATGTAGTTGCTGAATTCATTATTAGATCCAGTGTGTATTTATCTAATTACTAGATTCAGTGCTTGCATATCTAATCAGGGATGTTGATAACTTTTACAAAGTGGGAGGAGCTATGTTAGATACCAGTACAAATAAGCAGCATAGACTAAAAATGTTGGATTCATTTGACAAAAAATAGACTTCTACTTTGTCTTTTTTATCAATCCAATTCATTAATTGAATGAATGAGTGGGTGTGGTCAAGTGGATGTGGTTATAATGGCCGCACCAACTCAATTTGTCTTCCTACTTCTCATCCACTTGTATTTTTTGTACAAGTCATTAGCTCTGATTGGAGCACCCACCCACCATCTGTTCTTTTTGAAAACATTTGAGAAACATACATACAATTTGCAGAGCACTGAAGCTTCTTTCAACTGTACTATTTTGTTACTTGTATTGTAAGAGTGAGCTTGCCACCAACCTTGATAGTATCAGAGTAGAACTCTTTCCCAACTTCAACCTATAGTGTAGGTCAGGACAACAGACCTCAATCAGTAAACTCTGGACAAGTTCAAAATTAGTCAACTAAACCACAAGTGGTTTTTTTGTTTGAAGTTGTCGGGCCCTCTGCTTCTTTGGCTAGGTCCACCCAACAATGCTATAATAATTTCCTCGTCAGTTCAAGTTTTAACTTAATTTTGATATATCCAAATAAAGATAATGAGTGAGAGTATTTCAATCAAAGAGTCAGAACTCATGACTGTCCCTGGTCAGTCCTTTTATAGACTGCCAATGGGATCACAATAAAACAGAATAAAATGAAAAACTGAACAAGTAACCAATCAAATGAGAGAACAAACATTCACACAAATTGTAACAAGTAACCTAGGCAACATAAAAATGATACATAAAATACAGCTGCTACTACAACAACTGTTGAAACTTAACACACAAACAACATACAAACATACATACAGAATAAATGTCTTGCAATAAGTTAATAATACTGTTGTGGGGTGTGGTCCCCACATTCCCTCCTCCTTAAGCCGAAGTCCTCGACTGAGCTGTGCCTTTATCTTTGAGACTTCATCACCTTGCTGGATGTCCCAGGCTTGTCTCGAAAGACCATCAGCATTACCATTAGTACTTCCTGGCCTGTAAGAGATAGAAAAATCAAAATCTAGTAACCATAGAGCCCATCTAGCCAATCTTTTGTTCAAGAGTTTAGATTTATTTAAGAAAGGGAGAGCCTTATGGTCTGTCTGCAACTGAAAGTGGCGACCATCTAGGTGAGCTTCGAATTGCCTGAGACACTCTACCACAGCCAGGCACTCTAACTCAGTGGCAAATATCTAGATTCACAATCAATGAGTTTTCTGGAGTAGAAAACTGATGGCAATTCGACTCCATTTCTGATCACTGACAAGCATCCTCCAATACCAACTGTTGAGGCATCTGTCTGCACAAGTAATCTGTAGGTATGGTAAGAAATTCTGCACAAGATAACATTGAACATAACTTACTGAAGGAAGCCAGAGACTCCTCAGTCCACACGACTTTCACTGGCTGGGACTTGTGAGTGAGAGCATGAAGTGGTTTGGCTATGTCTGAATAATGCCTAACAAATTTCCTATAATATCCACAGAGGCCTAGGAAAGACTTAAGTTGCTCTCTTGTTTTTGGTCTCACATAATTTTTAATACTTGCTGCTCTAGCTTCAGGTATGCTAACTTTCCCCCACCAATTGTGTGGCCCAAATAATTGACACAATCTTTTCCCCATTCACACTTTGAGGGTTTTGCCGTCAAGTTAGCTTCACTTAACAAATGGGACTTCCAATCCTTAGAAAACACTAAAATGTCATCAATGTAAGCAACAGCATGACTGGTCATTCCAGCTAACACACAATCCATAAGTCTCTGGAAGGTAGATGGTGCATTTCTTAGTCCAAAGGGCATTTTTGTGAATTGGAATTTTCCCCATGGAGTTATGAAAGCTGTTTTCTCTTTATCACTTTCCTGCACTGGTGCCTGATAAAATTGTTTTGCAAGGTCCAGCTTGGTCAAGAATGCTGCCTCTCCAACCTTACTTATAAGTTCATCTACAGTAGGGATGTAGTAAGGGTCTGGTGTTGTGACTGTATTCAATTTTCTATAGTCAACACATAGTCTAATACTTTGGTCTGGTCTAACTATGGGCACTACAGAGCTGGACCATGGACTGGTACTGGGTTCCATAATGCCTAATTCAAGTAGACTGTTTATTTATTTCTTAACACCTTCAAGTTTATGAGGAGATCATATATGGTGGTGACCTCACTGGCTACCATCACAGTATCTTTCTTAAACTCCTTACAGTTGTTTACATGCACCACTCTTCCTTTGCCTGGTCTACCTGGTATGTTTAACTTCACATTGACCCCAATAGTCATGCATTCCACCTCAAAAGGGCCTTCCCAAGCTTCTGATAACTTCCCAGAGAGACCTGGTGTTCTTAAGATCCTGGTTTAAATTCTCTCTTGAGTGTACCTTTGTCATGTTGAGATTTTCTTTGGTCTCTAGCATGCAAACCAGATTATCTCACATAATCTCTTATAACACTTAGATGTTTATTAGTTTTCTATCCACTGACACACTGCTACAGACTTGTCTCCTGGGCTTTCTAGTTCTTCAACTAACAAGTCAAGTGGGGATCTAGCATTCTTACCCAACACAATCTCATATGGGGTGAAACCTGTGCTCCTGTTAGGTGCACTTCTGATAGCATACAGACAGTAGTACTTTATTTGGCTTACCCAGTCTATTCCTTTAACCAAGGCTTTTCTGAGCATGGGGATCAAGATTCCATAAAATCTTTCTACTGTTCCATTTGATTGTGGATGGTATGGGGAGGACTGCAGCTTATGAATCTTTAATTTAGAACACAACTGTTTGAACAATGCACTCTTAAATTATTTTCCCTGATCTGACAGCAACTGTCTGGGAACACCGTGTCTGCAAAATAACTCCACCAAACCTTCTGCTACCTCATCTGCTGTTATTGACTTTAGTGGCAGTGCTTCAGGATATCTGCTTGCTAAGCATATCATCGTTAATAAGTATTTATAGCCTGACTTAGACCTGGGAAAGGGTCCTACCAAGTCTACAGCTACACTCTCAAAAGGTTCAGTTGCAATAGGTGTTATTCCCATAGGTGCTCTTCTAGGTTTGACTTTACTCTGTTTCTGACAGGTCACACAACTTCTACACCATTTCATTATATCTGACATCATACCTGGCCATGTGAATTTCTGAGCTATTACATACTTGCATTTCTTGTCACCCATATGACCAAAATTATTGTGAGCTAAAACTAGCACAGACTGCCTGCATTCTTTAGGCACAACTAGTACACAACTTTCACTGCCACTATTCGTTAAAAATTTCTTTTTCATCAATTCTTTATCCCAAAAATAACCATTCTTAGACTGGTCTGCCCATTGTCTCCACTGGTCAAGAGTTGGGTCAGACTTTAACTGTGCAACGAATTTTGTCTTAAACTCATTTCTCGCTGGTTCACCTGGAAGGTCTAAACTAGTTAATAATTCACAATCATTTTCAATGTGCTCAAGAGGAATAGCACATGCTTCATTTACTGAGGTGGGCTGAGCTGACAGCTCTTCAACCAAGGCATCAACATCCATTCCTCCCAGCCATTCCACCTCTCTTGAAGTATCTAAGTTATCCAAACCAAGATCTAAGCTATCTTCTGCTAAGACTACACTGCCTGACTCCTCTTCCAAACCGTTGCTCAGCCACCTCACTGATTTCATCAACACTCTCTGTATTATTGATACGTTCAATTGGGATTGCAAGTGCACATTCTTCACTCTCTTGCCTTTCTAATTCCTGTTCTGCACATTCCTGTTTTTTCCTTTGAGCCCTTTCCTTTCCTATACACTTTCTTGTCAGCATGCAACCTGTGAAGTTCAGCTCGTTTCAACAGGCTCTTAAAAGTGTCATAATCAATATCATTCCCTAACAACCCTCCATCATATTTATCATGAATATCAACTACTGTAGCTAGGACAGGTATGCACAAGTCTCCTACCTGAATTTCAAGTACTGCAGTGGGGAAAGTGAATTCTTCACCTCCAAACCCATTAAATGTTATAAGTTCCCCAGTTAATTGCTCTCCATGCACTAGATTCTTATTTATTATAGTGATGTCAGCACCAGTATCTAGCAAAAATGATGTTTGTATGCCATTCACGCAACCATTCACAATATTAGGAACCTTCTTTGAGGTTTCTGAGTTTTTAAGTCTGTATGTGGCTTTCTTAGTATACAATTGATTACTGTAACCTCTGCCTTTCTGGGGACAACAATTGGATTTGTGACCAATTTGCTTACATATATGGCATATAGGTGGCTGCTGTTGCTGCTGCTGTTGTGGTCGAGACTGCCATTGCTGCTGTTGTGGTCTATGCTTCCATTGCTGCTGGAGGTTGGGCTGCCATTGCTGCTGTGGCTTGAAGTTCTGTTGCCATCCTCTAGACCTATCTTGACTGGGGGAAGTATAGTAATTTTTATATGGTTTCGAACCTTGAAATTTGTTACCCTGCATTGATTGCCTTTTCCCTGCCTCTGGATGCAACTCCATATGTGACCGTCTACGGGAAAACCAGGTACAACGCGGCGTGCGTAAATATCGAGAAAAGATCGATCGATTTCTTTAAAATGTATTGTTTCAAGCCGACGGAAGGGAACGGTTAGGTCTATTATAGTGGGAACAACTTAAACTACGACGATAAAACTTGGAGAGCTCAATATCTGGACGCCGACAACTCTGTAAGTGCAAAAAAAAAAATTCGAAGGGTGCCGCGTTGTGCCCGGTTTTCCTGTAGACGGTCACATATATTGACTTACAGCAGAAGCTAATTGGGCTTTTGTCAAGGGGTTTGTATTGAGTACTGCTGCAATGCAATCTTCATGATAGGAGGAAAGCATTATCCACATTTCTACTCTCTCTTGCCACTGCGCAGCTGTGTGTGCACCCTTAAACAGCCTGTCCATGTATGCCCTGGCTAGTGTGGACCTGGCACCAAAACTTTCTCCTTTAATTTTAGGATTGAAAACATGTTAAAAGAGAATCACCATGCATCTCAAGCACAATTTCCTTACAACTATCATAAGCTAAAGCATCTCCAGCTCCTTTATGGTCAGGAGGGGAAAAACGACAAAACACCTGATCAACCAACTTTCGGGCAACTGTTACTGACTCCTGGTTGGGAATAGCGAAAGCTTCTAACCACTTGGTGAAGTAGTCACCAACTACTAATATATATGAGTTTCCTGCTGTACTCTCTGGTAAGGGGCCTAATATATGCACTGCGACCACCTGCATAGGGAAAACAGAGGCTACTGTCTTCAGGGCGTTGGGAAGGAGATTTACGGGTAGCACACTCCGGGCATGTGCGGATCCACTGTATCACGTCTCGCTGCATCCCAGGCCAGTAAAATCTTTCTCGGACTTTCCCCACCGTCTTGTCTTCTCCCAAGTGGCCTTCAAGGGCATCTGAATGTAACTCGTTGAGTATCTCGTCACGTAACTTAAGAGGAACCACAAACTGAGTCCATGAGTCATGCCCACGAACACCCTCATACTGGCGTTTCAGTATCCCATTCTCCATAAACAGCCGGTCCCAGAGCTGCACCAACTGTCTGACTGCCGGTCCTCCACGAGCAATTGCATCTGGTTTGAGGTTTTCCTTTGCCGCCATAGCACGAACCGCTGGGCCAATGGTGGGATCGTCCAGCTGGGCCTTGCGGAGAGTATGAGGGGAATGCGCTTGCAAGGGTGCCACAACTGTTACACCTTCTCCTGATGGCTGTCGTCCCTCCCACATTGGGAGCATGGTCGGCATGAGAGGGCATCTGCATTGGCATGTTTCTTTCCCGGACGATGTATGGTCTAAAACGTAAACTCCTGTAAACGCTCTAGCCATCGTGCAAGTTGGCCCTCTGGTTCCTTGAAGTTGGTGAGCCAAGTAAGGGAGCCATGATTAGTGCGAAGTAGGAATTCTCGGCCTAGCAAGTAAGATCGGAATTGCTGAACAAATGTAACTACTGCAAGAAGTTCCCTCCTGGTCACACAGTAGCGACGTTCTGGTTGAGACAAGGTGCGACTAGCGTAAGCAATGACTCGTTCAGATCCATCATTATGACGTTGGGAGAGGACAGCTCCAATGCCCACATCACTGGCATCTGTATCCAGAATGAACGGAAGACTATAGTCAGGGAAACACAGTGTGAGTGCTGACACCAGGCGCTGTCGCAACTCATCAAATGCTGCTTGAGCATCCTCAGACCACAAAAATTTAGCAGTTTTCTCTGTGAGCTGATACAAAGGTTTGGCAATGGCAGCAAAATCTTTCACAAACCGCCGATAGTAGCTTGCCAACCCAAGGAACTGCTGAACCTCCTTCTGCGATGTAGGTGTAGGCCATGTAGAGACTCTCTCTGTCTTCTGCGTATCCGTCTGGATGCCATCAGCACTAACAATGTGCCCAAGGAAATTCACCTTATGCAAACATAGGCGACACTTTCCAGGTTTAAGCTTCAGCCCAGCCTCTTTTAACCTGTCAAATACTGAACGCAATTTGGTCAGATGTGCCGGAAACGATTTTCCTGGTATCACAGTGTCATCAATATACACCAAACACGAGGACCACTGCAGACCTGCCAGCACGGCATCCATCAGTCTCTGGAAGGTGGCTGGAGCATTACACAGCCCGAAGGGCATTACTCTAAATTCAAACAGACCCTCATGTGTGCAGGAAGCAGTTTTATCCCTGTCCTCTGGGCTCACTTCAACTTGCCAGTATCCACTTAACAGATCCAGAGTGCTGAACCATTTGGATCCAGCCAGGGTGTTGAGGGTGTAACTGAGTTGACCTTCCGATAGTCTATGCAGAAACGAAGGAACCCGTCTTTCTTTGGCACCAACACTACAGGTGAAGTCCACGGACTGCTTGAAGGCTGTATAACTGATCTGCCTAACATGTCATCCAGCAGCTTCTTGGCTTCTTGGCGGCGTAGCTGCAGCATCCGCCGTACAGACTGACGAATTGGGGGACTGTTGGCAGTGTCGATTTTGTGTTGGACTTTTGCCGTACGTCCAAGGTCATCATCCCCTGTGGCCAGAAGTGTATGATATTCAAGCAGTAGTGCAGACAACTGAGCCTTTTCTTCATGGCTGAGAGATTGCTCGGCCCCTTCTACCATCTCCCAGAGCTTACGGCGATGTTCAGGTGAGGGTTCAATCTCAAACTCCTGGGAGAGTGCCAAAATAGCATGACCCTCAGGGATACTCTCTAACTCTGCCAGAGTAGTGCCCTTAGAGACTGGAACCTCCACATCTCTTGGATTCGACAGGGATCTGATTTCCTTCTGGTTCAACCAATGCTCGGCCCACCATAACCGCACACCGTTTGGATTCTTTCCCCTGGAGAATCCAAGTCTTCTGTTTGGCTAAATCAGATGTACAACCCATCACTTCAATCTCACTACGCGGTGGCACCACTACTGACTCTTGCAAAATCACATTGAAGCCACAAGCACTGTCTACAGTCTTGTTTTGAGCAATGGCAATCGACTGGCCACGCAATTGGACATGGAGGACATCACTGGAATCTTTCATTTCAATGGCACACCTTTGGCTACGGAGGAAGTCACGGCCCAGAATCACATCTGCTATGGGTGTGTCATTGACCTGGAACTTTTCTGGGGAAGCTCTAGTTTGATATAGGTGTACCCTGGGCGCCGACAAGTCTGCGATCAGAAATGCCCTGCAACTTTGCCCCGCAGCGTTCCCACATGTTCTTGCTCAAAACTGTAGTAGCAGCTCCTGTATCCACCAAGATGTTGGCTGGCACCCCATTTACTAGACCCCCTATTGTACAATCCATCCCAGAACACACAGACAAGGTAGGTATATTAACACTCACATGAGCCTCTTGGTCTACCTCCCGTGTTTGGCTCACCGCGCAGGAGGTTGCTCGTTTCCCTGAGAACACTTGGGAGAAGGACAATTTCGGGAGATATGACCTACTCCACCACAGTTCCAGCACTCACGCGATCCTGATCGTCCAGTTCTCCTCCGTCCTCGACCACTGCCCGAGCCTCTCTGCTGCATCTCTTTTAGCTGGGTTTCCATCTGTTCCATCGTTTCCATGATCATCTTGAGGTCACTTGTCCCCTGCACGGAGGATATCGCTACAGCACCTTCTTCAGCTTCTTCAGAGACAGCAGTGATCCCACTAGGCATGGGCTTCGAATAGGACTCCATTTTTAGGGTTGCTCTAACAGCCTCATCAATCGTGGTGGGCTTGGTTTGCTTCACGGCAAATGCAACTTGGGGGTTGCTCAACTGCGTAAAGTACTGATTGAGTGCAAACTGTTCCTTGGCAGCATCGACGAGCTCAGGGCATGCTTTGTCAGCAAGTCTCAGTAAGTCTTCCCCAAACTCAGCCCATTCTTCTCCATTCTGCTTCACTCTAGAGTGCAATATGGTCTGGTAAAGTGTCTTCCTAGCTTCAGGCTCAAACCTCTCCTTCAATGCAGTTTTTAGCTTGGTCATAGTCTGCCTTGGAGTCATCAGGGAATCTCATAAACACTTGACCAGCTCTCCCTGTTAGGCGGACACGCAACCACTTCAGCTTGTTGGCATTGTCCCAGCCACAGACCTCGGCCATGCTCTCAAAGTGGTAGATCCAATCATCCCAGCTTTTGTCACCAGAGAATAGCTCAGGGATCACAGGAGGCTTAGCTGCCATCGCCTATCTGCAAGCTCAGATCCTGCCGACTACGCCAATGTAGCAATGCCCGAGAGTAACCGTTCAAACAAAGTCAAATCAATCGCCAGGTTTTTCGTATATCTTGTGATGATGCAATTGTTAATGATGTCATGATATGCGATGTTCAAATAGTATGATGTAATGATGCAATATTCGAATAGTGAATATGAATCAGTTCCACATATGTAATTCCATATTTGTTAGCTAAAATTACCAAAATAACTCAGGCATTCTTTTTTTGTATCTGAGAACTTGTTGTCAAGAGTGACTGGTAAATTCAGATAGTCATGATGGCTTCAATTTGATACTACTGAAGTTACCAGTACTCAAGAATATGAGGTAAGAAGGTAATTTTGTGGTTGATTGCTAAAATTAAGGTCTTTTGTTTTTGTAGCTTTGAGCTTGTTGTCAAGAATTACCAGTAATTCAGATAGTCAGAATGGCTTCAATATGATACTACAGAAAGTGGTAAGTAGTAACTCCATATTTGTTGTCTGAATTACAAAAATAACACTGTCCTTTTTTTTTTTTTTTTTTTTTTTGTAGCTGAGAGTTTGTTCAAGAGTTACCGGTAATTGAGGTAGTCAGAATGGCTTAAGTTTAATAATACAGAGGTTACTATGATTCATGTAAGAGAGTAATTTTGTATTTCTATGCAATTAATGTTCAACTGCTATTATACTACTGTTTTAATTGAACTAAGCTTAATATAATTATGTAGTGGCAATACTGCAATTTTATGTACCTAACTTGAGGCTCGCTCGCCATTTGTGCTCAAGCACATCACTAGTGTATCTAAGCATTGTGTAAGAAAGTGTATGTTTGTGTTTTTGTATGTTATAGAGTTAGTATTGCTAGTATGCATGTCCATTTCTCTATATGTGTTTATCTACAGTTTACAATATTTATATTTATATGGCATATGCATTGCTTTATAGGAATCAATGTGTTTGTGTGCTTGTTTTTAATATGTATTTTGTTTATCAAATATGAAGTTTGTTTGTGTGTTTATATGCATAAGTCTGGTGTAATGTAATTAATGCTTTTTGTTTGTTTGTTTGCTTGTAATTTAAATATATATTTTTATTTATTTGCATTTAGAGAGATCTCCACCCTCAAGCCTCACTTCACTGGGAACACCGCCATACCTGGAGTGAGGATGTCAAGCCTAGCCAATGTGCAGTACTACACAATAAAGTAATACTACTGGATCGTTATGGCAGACTTCACATCTCTACTGACCTTCACTCATGGACTACTACTAGTGCTCCATATATAGCCTCGTCCCTAACTACCTATCAGTCTAAGTTTGTATTGGTTGGTGGACTCAATCTCTCCACTGAACCCACTAACTCTCTGTTGACTAGTACTACTGGTCTAGACTGGAAGCCATCGCTACGTGCCATGCCTACACGTCGCTACGGAGCATCATCAGTTAGTGGAGGATCACCAGAGGTCCTGGTCATGGCTGGTGGGCGTGGCTCACATCACCGGTACTTGGACATAGTGGAAGTTCTACTCAATGACCATTGGACGACTGCAGACTCTCTTCCTTCTTCATGCAGCAACATGAGATCAACATTCCGTGAAGGCAACTTCTACTTCACAGGAGGAGATGGCAAGGAGGATATTCTATTTATATGCAGTTTAGAATCTCTCACAGCATCTGCTAGTAATGGCAGGACAACTCCACTAACAATATGGAGGACGGTAACCACATCTACTCGCACCTTCGCTATCACCTCATCCTTATTAAATCTAATTGGCATAGATTATTATTCTACAGTAAGAATTTATTCCAACAAGACAGAGAAGTGGATTGAGACTACTAGTGAGGGAGATGGACCAGGTCAGAAGAATAATTATGGATGGATAGCTACTGCAGTCTTGTCTACTGGACAGTTACTGGTTACTGTTGAAGATGGAGTGTATAAAGTAACTCTGTCAGGTTAGTGTATTCAAATAGCAGCTTCTGTCTAGAAGAAAGTATGATAGTAATTATTAGCTGAGAATGTCTGAGCTAAATTGCAGCTGGTGCACTGGCAGCCGCTTCTATTGGCTAAGCTCCAGGCTATAAAACCAGCTGCCCACACTCCTATTGCTGGAGCCAGCTGAGAATAGTAGCATAGGAGTGTGTGTGGGTTATTGTAGAGTAAAACCTGTGTGACTATAACACTTGTAATTATAGGACTACTGTAAACTCATAATCAAGTGCTGCTTCATTAGCTAGGAGTCACTACATAAAGTACCAATGCACAGTAGTGTGTGAGCTAATACCAGTGTGAATAATAAAAGTTATGTCTGTCACAAGTCATTAGTCCACATGCAATTGGAGAGTTACATAGTTTTTTCCTAGGAACCACTTCATTTGAGCAAGTAAGCTCAGCTGAGGATGGAAATCCCAGTGTCTGTATCAAGTTTTGTGTTCATTGAAGTAGTTCTGTTTACTATCAGTTCTCCAAAAAATGGAATTATTATTTATTTTATGTGATAGATGACTACAAGTATGAGGAAGCATACAAACACTTCATTGTTTCCAAGGAGGTTCTGGAGCTTCTGTCTTTAAAGCTTATGTTTCTTGGTCCACCACGACAAGGCAAGACTACAACTCGCCGTCGCGTTACAAAAGAGATCATAGATCTTATGTCAGCCAAAGAAGAGGAACAGATTCATGTCAGCACAGGCACAGTGGAGTGTTGTTCTAATATGCTAGTCCAAGGCACGTCTGATACAACTACAGCAGATAAGAGAACACACTGGACCATTGTACAGAATCTCACTGAGGAAGCATCTCTACTCCTTCATAGTCTTAGAAAAGGTCTGAAGACTAAATTCACTTCTGAGACTGCAGCTCGTCCCCGTGGAGATATTGCAACGACGGCAGAGGTCAGTCAGGCTGCTAGCAGTACGGAGCAGTCTCACCTTGTGGAAAAACCACCACAACCAACATTGAAGCAGTCCAGACAAAAGAAATCCTCTCCTCTCTCACCAACACATGTCCAACTAGCCAATGAGGTGGTAACATCACACGATTATTCTGAAATAGCTGCCATATACGAGAGAGTGTCAAGGCAACCACAGTTTGCAGAAATTATGAAGCATTCTTTCAAAGCTTTCTTGAGAATGGAGGACACTGGAGGGCAGCCTGAGCTGATGGACATGCTACCAGCACTCACCACAGGACCTGGCCTCTACTTGCTGTTCTTTAGTTACAAGTTCAAGTTAGACGAGGAATATCGAGTCTTTTATCAGAGAGCTTCAGGAGAGACAACTGCACCAGAGAACTCTGAGTTTACTCTGCAAGAGATGCTTTTGCGTACCCTGGCCAGTGTATCTTGTTTCAGTTCCTCCGCCCATCTTCAACCTCTACCAGGAGCAGACAACTCGCCCATCATTGGTGAGATACTCGAGTCCTCCAAGTCAGTAGTGTATATAGTGGGTACTCACAAAGACCAAGTTTCTGAGGAAATCATCGCTACAGTCGACTCACAGCTTCAAAAGGTGATTCAAGACACAGACTTCTACGAAAATGGCATAGTGCAGTTCTGCTCACAAGACAAGCTTGTTGTTTCTTTGGACAACATGAAAGGCGGAGTAGAAGAAATCCATCACTTGCATCAGCTACTGGAGAATGCCATGGAGAAACACTTTAAGAAGCTGAAGATTCCAGCTGTGTGGCTTCTGTTCAGTTTGTGTCTTCGCATGAGAGAAGTGAGGACAGCCAGCCTGGAGACCTGCTTGGCCTTGTCTAATGCCTTCAATATGACACCCTATGAGACCAAAGTAGCTCTGTGGTTTCTTCATCACCATGCCGGTGTTCTGATGTACTTCCCCAGTGTGCCTGGTTTGGAAGACCTTGTCATCATAGACATCCAGGCAGTGTATGACAGTATCACTGGTGTCATTCTCAAAGCCATGAGCTTTGATAGCGTAGGTCAGGCTAAAGCCAAGAGATTCAGGAAGACAGGTCGATTCACTATGAAAGATTTGAAATCGGCTACATCTAAAATTTCAGGAGGTGTCATTCCACCAGAGCAGCTGGTAGCCGTGCTTGCATATCTCCACATTATAGCTGAGATTGTGTCAGCTGAATATTCTAAGTCAGTCTTAGAAGAGGAGAAAGAGTACATCATACCTTGCGTGTTAGAAAACACTAGTGCAAAGGAACTTGACCTATTCCACACGGAATCCTGTAGGTCATGTTTGGTGGAGCCTCTCTTGACTTACTTCAGTAGTGGGTTTACTCCTATGGGACTCTTTTCTGCTTCAATGGCTTGTCTCATATCTAACAAGTCCTTCACTTTTATCAGAGAAGGTGTCAAGAAAAACATGGTGACCTTTTTGTACGGATCCAATTTATTTCGTGTAACATTTGTATCTCGATCGAAACATTTTGAAGTGGTAGTTTCATGTGATCCTACATTCCAAGACTCCATTCATCATGAATGTACTGCTCTAAAACAAGAAATAGAGGACACTCTAAAGAAGGCCAGTTCCAGAATGAACTACAACAGCTACATGGACTACCAGTTTGCCTTTGACTGTCGTTCACATGAAGGAGGGAATCATCTCGGGGTTGTTGATGGAGCGCACTCTGTCCCCAAAGTCATGAAATGTCTCTTCAATCCAGACAACCCACAAGCAGTTGTACTCACCAATAGACACCTCATTTGGTATGGACAGGTATGCAGAAATAGACTATGTATTCTAACTTGTATTTACTAACTCTCATTTATTTTGTATTAGAAATATGAAAAGAAAGATCCTGCAGTAGAAATCTCTGAAAGTAAGTCAAGTTGTTATTTGTATTTAGCTAGTATTATTGAAA